>JAEAMG010000059.1_pt1 | contig 169494 bp, 139 predicted proteins | sample 8958741 | NCBI WGS metagenome assembly JAEAMG01 (sample SAMN16933256, study PRJNA681125) | bioreactor sludge metagenome | isolation source: anaerobic bioreactor treating anionic surfactant - SDBS | place: India: Bengaluru | collected 2019-02-28 | reverse complement strand
CGCCCACAGCGGATAAGGACCGAACTGTCTCACGACGTTCTGAACCCAGCTCGCGGACCGCTTTAACCGGCGAACAGCCGGACCCTTGGGACCTTCTCCAGCCCCAGGATGCGATGGGCCGACATCGAGGTGCCAAACCGGGCCGTCGATGTGAACTCTTGGGCCCGATCAGCCTGTTATCCCCGGAGTACCTTTTGTCCGTTGAGCGACGGCCCTCCCACGAGGTACCGCCGGATCACTAAGGCCTGCTTTCGCATCTGCTCGACTTGTAGGTCTCGCAGTCAAGCGTCCTTATACCTTTGCGCTCTACGCACGATTGCCGACCGTGCTGAGGACACCTTTGCACTCCTCCGTTAGACTTTAGGAGGAAACCGCCCCAGTCAAACTGCCCACCTGACAGTGTCCCCCGACTGGTATCGGGGTTAGAACTCCGTTACAGCAAGAGTGGTATTTCAAGGTTGGCTCCACCCCGACTAGCGTCGGGGCTTCACTGCCTCCCACTTATCCTACACATGCCGTACCAAAATCCAGTATCAGGATACAGTAAAGGTTCACGGGGTCTTTCCGTCCTGCTGCGGGTAGGCGGCATCTGCACCGCCACTACAATTTCGCCGAGTACCTCGTTGAGACAGCGCCCAAGTCGTTACGCGATTCGTGCAGGTCGGAACTTACCCGACAAGGAATTTCGCTACCTTAGGACCGTTATAGTTACGGCCGACATTCACTGGGGCTTCGGTTCAGAGCTTCTCCCAGCTTGCGCCAGGATGACCCTTTCCCTTAACCTTACAGCATTGGTCACGCGTCAGTCTCTATACGTCGTCTTGCGACTTAGCAGAGACCTGTGTTTTTGTTAAACAGTCGCTTGGGCCGATTCTGTGCCTGTTGCTCCCGCTATCTGTGTAAAACTCTTCACGAGAGCAACAACCCCTTCTTCCGAAGTTACGGGGTCATTTTGCCGAGTTCCTTAACGAGGGTTCTCTCGCGCGCCTGAGAATACTCTTCTCACCCACCTGTGTCGGTTTACGGTACGATTACCCGATCCACTGGCTAGGAGCTTTTCTCGGTGGCAGGCACCAGCCGGTTCGCCCTTGCCGTAGCTTGGGCTCCCATTCGCTTCTCGGAGTTAGTGCCCCAACGGATTTGCCGGTCGGGACCTCCTACGAGCTTAGACCTCGACTTCCAGCGCGAGGCCGGCAGTGCTTTGGCCTTCCACGTCACTCCATCGCTCTCGCCCCGACTTGCGCCGGGACGGCGCGGACCAGGTAGTACGGGAATATTAACCCGTTTCCCATCGGCTACGCCTTTCGGCCTCGCCTTAGGCATCGACTAACCCTGGGAGGACGAGCCTTCCCCAGGAAACCTTGGGTTTTCGGCGTCACGGATTCTCGCCGTGATTATCGCTACTTATACCGGCATCATCACTTCCATACAGTCCACCCGACTTTACAATCGAGCTTCACCCCGTATGGAACGCTCCCCTACCCCTTCCCCGCTTGCGCGGGAAAAGCCGTGGCTTCGGTAATGGGTTTGAGTCCCGATCATTTTCGGCGCGAGATCACTCGACTAGTGAGCTGTTACGCACTCTTTAAATGATGGCTGCCTCTAAGCCAACATCCTAGCTGTCTTCGCGACCTCACTTCCTTTTTCACTTAACCCATATTTAGGGACCTTAGCCGACGGTCTGGGCTGTTTCCCTCTTGACGACGGAGCTTAGCCCCCGCCGTCTGACTCCTGCAGTAAGGAACAACGGTATTCGGAGTTTGATTGGTGTCGGAAGGCTGGTAGGCCCCCTATCCCATTCAGTGCTCTACCCCCGTTGCCCATTTTGCAAGGCTAGCCCTAAAGCTATTTCGGGGAGAACCAGCTATCGCCGAGTTTGGTTAGCCTTTCACTCCGACCCACAGGTCATCCGATAACTTTTCAACGTTAACCGGTTCGGTCCTCCAGTGCGTGTTACCGCACCTTCAACCTGCCCATGGGTAGCTCACTCGGCTTCGGGTCTACTCCGTGCAACCATCAGTCGCCCTATTCGGACTCGGTTTCCCTGCGGCTCCTCCCGAGATCGGGATTAACCAGGCTGCACAGACGTAACTCGCCGGCTCATTATGCAAAAGGTACGCCGTCATCCCTTCCGAACCTTGCGGTTCGAAAGGGACTCCGACCGCTTGTCGGCATCCGGTTTCAGGTTCTATTTCACTCCCCTCAAAGGGGTTCTTTTCACTTTTCCCTTACGGTACTAGTCCGCTATCGGTCGCCAGCAGGTATTTAGCCTTAGCCCGTGGTCGGGCCGGATTCATGCGAAGTTTCCCGTGCTTCGCATTACTTGGGAAACAGACAAAGAAGGCCGCACCCCCGTCGCCTACGGGACTGTCACCCTCTATGGTTGCCCTTTCCAGAGCATTCCGCTGAAGGGCGGCTTGGTAACTTCTCCCCCGGGGTCCACCCCGGAACGTCTGCTCCCACAACCCCGCGCCGGCAACGCGTGGACGCTTATGCACCGGCGCGGTTTAGGCTCTTCCCCGTTCGCTCGCCGCTACTAAGGGAATCTCGTCTGATTTCTTTTCCTCAGGGTACTAAGATGTTTCAGTTCCCCTGGTTTAGCCTCCCATGCTTGCGCACGGGATTCCCGGACATTACTCCGGGAGGGTTGCCCCATTCGGACATCCTCGGATCTCAGGCAGCTTGACGCCTCCCCGAGGCTTATCGCAGTCAGCTACGTCCTTCGTCGCCCGCTGGCGCCAAGGCATCCACCGAATGCCACAGTAGCTTGACCAGCAATATGAAGCCATTGCTGGCGTGCCTCGACGTTTTTTTTACTACCCAGACTGAATTGTCAAAGAGCAAAATTTTGCTTGCGCAAAATTTTATTCTAAAGACGGTTGCCCGTCTCTATCTCAGATCGAAAGCGATATTAGTCGCTGATCCGCTGGTGGAGATGACCGGGCTCGAACCGGTAACCCCCGGCTTGCAAAGCCGGTGCTCTCCCAATTGAGCTACATCCCCTTAAAATTTTTGCTGAAGCAAAAATTTTAATATCCTTCGCAGAATATTTGCCGTTTCCGGTCGAAGGTTCTCTGCAATTCGATCCCATCCGCGAACGCGGATCAAACTGAATTTTCGCGTGAGCGAAAATTCATGGGCCCAAGTGGAATCGAACCACTCACCTCGCGCTTATCAGGCGCGCGCTCTAACCAACTGAGCTATGGGCCCTTAAAAATTTTCTTCCGAAAATTTTTAAACACAGGACCGTAGCTCTCGTGGTGGTCCACGCCATCGGCCCCCGTACCCACGACCGGCTGACGAACTGGAGCTCATCAAGATTTTCCCGCGCCTCAGGGCGCGGGAAAACCTTGAAAATTGAACGGCAAGATGCGGGCCTCTTCAGGCGCGCTGTCTCTTTAGAAAGGAGGTGATCCAGCCGCATCTTCCGATACGGCTACCTTGTTACGACTTCATCCCAGTCACCGCACATACCTTGGGCGCCTCCCTCCCTTGCGGGTTGGTACGGCGACTTCGGGTACACGCGGCTTCCATGATGTGACGGGCGGTGTGTACAAGGCCCGGGAACGTATTCACGGCGCCGTGGCTGATGCGCCATTACTAGCGATTCCGACTTCATGGAGGCGAATTGCAGCCTCCAATCCGAACTGAGACCGGCTTTGTGGGATTGGCTCCCCCTCGCGGGTTGGCGACCCTCTGTACCGGCCATTGTAGCACGTGTGTGGCCCAGGGCATAAAGGCCATAATGACTTGACGTCATCCTCACCTTCCTCCCCGTTACCGGGGCAGTCTCCTTAGAGTTCCCCCCTCGCTTGCGCTCAGGGTGGCAACTAAGGACGAGGGTTGCGCTCGTTGATGGACTTAACCAAACACCTCACGGCACGAGCTGACGACAGCCATGCAACACCTGTGCTGGCTCCTGACTTAACAGGTCGTCCCCCTTTCAGGTTCCTACTTCCAGCATGTCAAGCCCTGGTAAGGTTCTTCGCGTTGCGTCGAATTAAACCACATGCTCCACCGCTTGTGCGGGCCCCCGTCAATTCCTTTGAGTTTTAACCTTGCGGCCGTACTCCCCAGGCGGGGCACTTAACGCGTTAGCTCCGGCACACCCCCTTGCGAGGATACACCAAGTGCCCATCGTTTAAGGCGTGGACTACCGGGGTATCTAATCCCGTTTGCTCCCCACGCTTTCGCATTTCAGCGTCAGTTTCGGGATAGAGAAACGCCTTCGCTGCTGGTGTTCTTCTCGATATCTACGCATTTCACCGCTACACCGAGAATTCCATTCTCTTCCCCCGAACTCAATCCCGACAGTCCTCTGAGACCCCTCTGCGTTGAGCGCAGATATTTCACCCAGAGCTTTTCGGGACGCCTACATGCCCTTTACGCCCAGTAAATCCGAACAACGCTCGCCCTCTCCGTATTACCGCGGCTGCTGGCACGGAGTTAGCCAGGGCTTTTTCTCCCGGTACCGTCAAGCCGTCCTGGTATGAGCAGGACGGGTTTTCTTCCCGGGCAAAAGGAGTTTACAACCCGAAGGCCTTCATCCTCCACGCGGCGTCGCTCCGTCAGGCTTTCGCCCATTGCGGAAGATCCTCGACTGCAGCCTCCCGTAGGAGTCTGGGCAGTGTCTCAGTCCCAGTGTGGCTGACCACCCTCTCAGGCCAGCTACCCGTCATAGCCTTGGTGAGCCGTTACCTCACCAACAAGCTGATAGGACGCAAGCTCATCCCTAACCGCCATATCCTTGCGGACACGTCTTTAATCCCCCAATGATGCCATCGGAGGACCACATGCGGTATTAACCCTCCTTTCGGAGGGATATTCCACAGTTAGGGGTAGATTGCTTACGTGTTACTCACCCTTTCGCCACCGTTCCCCCGGTATCCGAGACTTGCGCCCCGGACACCGAAGGTCCAGTCGACTTGCATGCCTAATCCACGCCGCCAGCGTTCGTTCTGAGCCAGGATCAAACTCTCAATAGTGACTCAAGAATTGAGCTAGGCGCCTAATAAAAGGCCCGCATCTTGCCATTCAATTTTCAAAGAGCAGAAAAAAAATGCATCAGAAGATGCATTGTTCGCTCTTCTGCCAAATGGGAACTGACTGCCGGTTTTTTAAGGAACTAGCATCAAGTTCACCGCGCGCAATATACGACTTGCCCTCCTGTCTGTCAAGAGCAAAAAGCGAATTATTTCACTTTTTTTCCGGGGCGGAAATGATGATCTTTTTGAACTTTCTCTTGCCGAGGCGCAGGATGTCCCCATCTTTAATTGCAAGCAGCCCATCTGGTTGCGTCACTCGTTCCGAGTTGATGGCCACCGCTCCCTCCAGGATCTTCCTTCTCTTTCCGGAGAGCGCAAAATAAATTGCGCTCTCCGGAAAGAGAAATATTCCACCGCGCACCTACCCTTCGCCCCCAGCTGCTCTTCCACCATTAACTGGGTTCCGCGACTTTGATTTCCAAGAATTTCCTGTTCCCCAAGCTGAGAACGTTCTTGCTATTTAGATCAATTGCATACCAGTTTTCATCCCGAAGAGACATAGGCCTACGGCCCAAGATCTTCTCTCCGTTGAGTCGAATGGCGCCGGCGGCGAGGTTGCTCCAAAGCTCCGATTTGCTTCGCGCCAGCTTCGCTCCCGCCAACAGGTCGACGATGGTTCGAGAGGATATCTCTTTCCCGTTCCTTATCCTGTCGGAGCTTACAAACACGACTGGGATCTCGGACGGAGGAAGTTTCTTCTGGTGGACGTGGGAGAAGTGCTCCTCGGCGGCCCGCGCCCCTTCCGCCGAGGAGAAGCGCTCGGAGAGCTCGAAGGCCAGACGCTTCTTCCACTCCATCGGGTTCGCCCCCCGCAAGCACTCCTCCCTCCCCCGAGCGACCTCCGACCCGGAGAGGCGGCTCAAGAGCTCGTAGTAGCGCCACATCAGGGAGTCCGAGATCGACATCACCTTGCCATAGATATCGCGGGGGTCCTCGCTCACCCCGATGTAGTTCCCGAGACTCTTGCTCATCTTCTGCGTCCCGTCGGTCCCCTCGAGAAGCGGGAGTGTGAGGATGACCTGGGGGGAAGCCCCGTATTCCTTCTGTATCTCCCTGGCCAAGAGCAAGTTAAACGTCTGATCCGTCCCCCCGATCTCCACGTCGGCTTTGACCGCCACCGAGTCGTAGCCCTGCATCAGGGGATAGAGGAACTCCAGCACGCTGATCGGGAGGCCGGACTGATAACGCTTCTTGAAATCGTCCCGCTCGAGCATCCGGGCCACCGTGTAGCGGGAGGCGAGGTCAAGGACGCCCGCGAAGTTCAAGGGGGCGAGCCAGGAGGAGTTGTAGACCACCTCGGTCTTCGCGGGGTCGAGGATCTTGAAAACCTGCTCCTGGTAGGTCCGGGCGTTCGCCGTAACCTCTTCCCGGCTAAGGGCTTTCCTGGTTTGCGATCGGCCGGACGGGTCCCCGACCATGGCGGTGAAATCGCCGATGATGAAGACCACCAGATGGCCGAGGTCCTGGAACTGCCGGAGCTTGCTTAAGGGAACGGTATGGCCGAGGTGGATGTCGGGGGCGGAGGGGTCGGCGCCATACTTGACCCGCAGGGGCTTGCCGCTCTTGGCCGAGGCGAGAAGCTTCGCCTCGAGCTCCGCTTCGGAAACGACGGAGACGGCGCCGCGCCGGAGGATCTCGATCGACTGTTTAACGTTTTGATCCGGCATAACAATATGATGGTAAATGGGTTAGGGAGAAGAAGTGGGTTTGGTCGATGGGCAAGGTTGAGGGTGTCGGCCGGCTGGCAGACCAGCGAGTCCGCACTTAACCCTTACCAATCTACCAAACCCACTTCCTAACCCTAACCCATCACTTCGGTTACGGCGCGGCGGGGGGCGGCGTGGGGCCGAACTTCTTCTCCAGTTCGTCCTTAAGGCGGGTGTCGGTGTCGTCCACCTGCATCGCCTTCTTGGTCATCTCCCGCTGGGCGGTGTCCATCCCCTTCCCCTCGAGGTAGTTCTTGATCGAGAGCGAGATCTTCCGCTCGCTCCGGTCGATGGAGAGGACCAGGGCTTTGACCTTATCCCCCTCGTGGATCACGTCTTTCAGCTCGTCGAAGGGACGGTCGCTGACCTGGGAGATGTGGACCAGCCCCTCGATCCCGGAGTCGAGTTCCACGAAGACACCGAAACTCGCGAGGTTGGTCACCTTTCCGTCCACGATCTCGCCCACGGCGTAGGTCTTCTCCACCTGCTCCCAGGGGTCGGGCGAGAGCTGCTTGATCCCGAGCGCGATCTTCTTGTTCTCCTGGTCGACCGAGATCACCTTGGCTTCCACCTTGTCCCCCCGCTTGAAGAGCTGGGAGGGGTGGGTGACCTTGCGCGACCAGGACATGTCGGAGACGCGGATGAGGCCGTCGATCCCGTCCTCCAGTTCGATGAAGGCGCCGTAGGTGGTCAGGTTCCGGATCTTGCCCTTGACCACCGTCCCGATCGGATACTTCTGCGCCACCACGGTCCAGGGGTTGAACTCGAGCTGCTTGATCCCGAGCGAGATCTTCTCCTGCTCCGACTCCACCTTGAGCACCACCACCTCGATGATGTCGCCGATGGCCAGGATCTCGGAGGGATGGTTGATCTTCCGCGTCCAGGAGAGCTCGGAGATGTGCACGAGCCCCTCGACGCCGTCTTCCAGCTCCACGAAGGCGCCGTAGGGCATGATGTTGACCACCCGCCCCTTCACCTTGCGGCCCAGGGGGTAGCGCTCGGCGACCGTCTCCCATGGGTTGGGGGTTTTCTGCTTCAGGCCGAGCGAGACCCGCTGCTTCTCGCGGTCGTAGTTGAGGATCTTGACCTCCACCGCGTCGCCCACGGCCAGGACCTCGGAGGGGTGGCTGATCCTCCCCCAGGTCATGTCGGTGATGTGGAGGAGGCCGTCCAGGCCGCCCAGGTCGACGAAGGCGCCGAAGTCGGTGATGTTCTTGACGACGCCCTTGCGGAGGTCCCCTTCCTTGATCTCGGAGAGGAGCTTCTGGCGGGCCCTCTCCCGCTGCTCCTCGAGGAGCTCGCGGCGGGAGAGGACGATGTTCTTGCGCTTCTCGTTGACCTTGATGATCTTGAAGTCGTACTTCTGGCCGATGAGGGCCCCCTTGTCCTTGACGTAGCGGACATCGATCTGGGAGGAGGGGAGGAAGGCCTCCACCCCGATGTCCACCATCAGGCCGCCGTTGACCTGGTGGGTGATCACGCCGCTCACGGTGTCGCCTTCCTTGGAGGCGGCGATGATCTTCTCCCAGTTCTTGAGCTTGTCGGCCTTCTGCTTGGAGATGACCACGAGCCCGTCGGCGTCCTCGAAGTTCTCGAGGAGGACCTCGATCTCGTCGCCCGACTGGAGGCTGGTCTCCTTCTCGAACTCCCTTAAGGGGATCAGGCCCTCGGACTTGTACCCGATATCGACCATCACGTAATCGGACCGGACTCCATAGACCCGGCCCTTGACGATCTTCCCCTCCTCCAGGTGCTGCATCGTCTGCGCCACCATCTCCCGCATCGTATCGTCGGATACGGGGGCGGCGGCCGGGGCGGCCGCCTCGACCATCTCTTTTCCCGTGCTTTCCATCGCTTTGTTCACCTTCCTTGTTCGACCGCGCCAAAAGGCGCGTTTTCCGCCCCGCCCGTTCCGGGGCGAGAGCCACAGCGCGCGGAGGGGTCGGCGGTCGGAATGTCGGGGGGCGAGACTAGCACCGGCTCCGGGGGCTGTCAAACGAAAATCCTCAAGGCTGTAGGCCGCTTCTGCGAAGCGGCGGCCGGCCGCCCGATCACAGATCGGGCCTACAGAACCGGCCGAGCCTGTCGCGCCCGATCACAGATCGGGCCTACAGGCTGCCTCTGCCCCAGAGGCGGGGAAGCTTCCCGCCAATAACCCGGCCTTGACGCGAGAGGGCATTTTGCTATAATGGAACCAAGCGGCGCGCGTTTTCCACTATTGGGCAGGCGGCCCGTTGGAATGAGCATGAAGTTTCTCCTCTCCGCGTCGATCCTCCTTCTCCTCTCCCCCGCCCTCGCCGCCGCCCTCGACGAGCCGTTCGCCGCCAAGGTGGTCGGGATCAGCGACGGGGACACGCTGACCGTCCTCCGCCAGACCGGGGCGAAGGTGGAGAGCGTGACCGTCCGCCTGCACGGCGTGGACGCACCCGAGACCGGCCAGCCCTTCGGCGCCCAAGCCAAAAAGTTCACCTCCGGGCTCACCTACGGGAAGCACGTCGTCGTCGTCCCCAAGGCCATGGACCGCTACGGGCGCCAGGTCGCCGAGATCATCCTCCCGGAGGGGACCAACCTCTCCCACGAGATCGTCCGGGCCGGATACGGCTGGTGGTACCGCCAATACTGCCCGGACCATGCGGTCCTCCGAGGACTGGAGGAGGCCGCCCGGCAGAAGCGCTCCGGCCTCTGGGCGGGAAGCGACCCCGTCCCGCCCTGGCAATTTCGGCACGGTGGTCCGACTCCGGCCGCCTCCCCCCCGCCGGAGAGCGCGCCCCGGACGGACGGGGGAAAAAAGGAGGAGACGCCCATGAGCGGATCGGGAGCGAACGCGCCCAATCTTCCCGCGGCGGGGAACCCTCCCCCCGGTTCCCCGCCGCCCGCACTTTCCCGCAGAACGCCGGCGCCCGCCGTCTCGGCCGCGCCCCGGAAGAGCCCGGAGAGCGCGAACGACCGGGCCGGGGGGGGGGATGGTGGTCTACATCACCAAGAGCGGGAAGTGCTACCACCGGTGGGGCTGCCACCACCTGCGCAAGGGAGGGATGCAGACCACGCTCCGGGACGCGAAGAAGAACGGCTACACGCCCTGCTCCTCCTGCAAGCCGCCGGGGTAGGAGGATCTCGGATTTCAAATCTGAGATCGCAAATCGCCGATTTCAGATCTCAAATTTCAAATCTCAAATCTGAGATTTGAGATCTCGCCCCGGGCGGAGATGGGGGAAAGCATCGGAAGCGGCGGCGGAGATCCGCGGTCAAGGCTTGTCCGGAGCGGCCGGGGAAGGAGAAGCGGCGGCCTTTTTCTTCTCCGTCTCCCCCTTCCCCACCCCGCTCTCCTTCTTCGCCGCTTCCCGGTAGCTGGGCGACCGGTAGTCCGTGGCGTAGAAGCCGGAGCCCTTGAAGATGATCCCCGCCCCCGTCCCCAGCAGCCGCTTCAGCTTCCCCCGGCAGCGGGGGCAGACCGTCAGCTTGGGGGCGGTCATGGACTGGAAGACCTCGAAGGTGTTCCCGCATTCCTCGCAACGATAGTCGTAGGTCGGCATAGGCTTCTGCGCTGGGCGAAAGGGGGGAACAGGATAAGCGAGGGGAGCGCGGGAAACAAGGGAAAACCGGGGAAGCGAGAAATAAGATCGAACGAGCGGACCGGCCGGAAGGTCCATACCACGCCGGCGCGGGAGCGATCGGGAGCGCGGACGATGCAAGGAAGCGTTGCCGGCCAGGGCCAAGACGGATATCATGGAAAAGATGCAGACGGCAAATCGGCCAACGCACGCTCCCCTCCACCGGCGTTTCCCCGCCGCCGTCCTGGACGCGGCGGCGCTCGGCCTCCTCTATTACCTCCTCTTCGAGATCTTCCAGAGGCTCGACCGCTTCTGCCCAACCCGGATCGGAGAGATCATTGCCGCCGGGGCGCTGGTCGCGGTCGCCCTGCCCGGAGCCTACCTCTTCCTCTTCCACCTCTTCCTCGGCCGGACGCCGGGGAAGCTGCTCCTCGGGATCAGCCTCCGGAACCGGGCGGGGGGGAGCCTCGGCCCCCGCCAGGTCTTCATCCGCACGGTGATGCAGTACTTTTCGCTCGGCTTCGCCGGCGCCGGTTACCTCACCGTCTTCTTCAACCCGGAGCGCCGGGCCTTCCACGACCTGGTGGCGGACACTTTTGTCTGCCACCTACCGAAAGGAGAGAATGCCATGACCGCCCCGAACACGGGACCGGAACGGCCGCCCCGGCGGGTCCCCCGGAAATCGCTCCGGACCGCGGCCTGGACGCTGGGGGGTATCCTGGTCGCCCTCGTCGTCCTCAAGTCCGTCTTCTACAAGGTCCCCGAAAACCAGAGCGTCATCCACCTCCGCGGAGGGAAGTTCATCGCCGAGCTAAAACCGGGTCTCCACACCATGGTCCCGATACTCGACGACGTCGTCCGGGTCAACCTGGCCGAGCAGCAGGGCTACATCCAGCACATCGACGCCATGACGGCGGACAACGTGATCATGAAGGTCTCCCTCCAGTACTCCTTCGTGGTGGTAGACGCCGTCAAGTACGGCCTGAACCTGCGGCAGCCCTTCCAGATGATCCACGAGTTCGTCCAGGGGAGGCTCCGCGACATCATCAATACCCGCACGATGGAGGAAGTGGCCCACAACCGCAAGGAGATCTCGGATGAGGTTTCGCGCGCCCTTTCCGCGAGCCAGGACCACTTCGGGGTCGCTTTCCGCCTGGTCCAGATCCAGGCCACCTATCCCCCCGAGGAGGTGGCCCAGGCCATCCGCGAGCGGATGGTCTCCGAGCAGCGCAAGCAGGCGGCCACCTCCGACGCGGAGAAGGAGAAGATCCTCGCCGACGCCAAGTTCTACTCCGCCAACCGCGAGAGCGAGGCGAAGGCGCTGGAGGTGGAGAGGCTGGCCGCGGCCCAGCAGAAGTCGATCGGCGCGATGCTCGGCGAGCTGCAGAAGAGCCCCGAGCTGGGGCAGAAATACCTCGACCTCCTCATCGCCCAGGAGCTGAAGGCCAACAGCAAGTGGGTCATCTCCTCCGGCGCAGCGCCCGCGCTGACCCTGCAGGGGCAGGAGTAGGGGCGGACGGGGGGGAGTCGGCATGGGCTACGGTCCGGGCATGAGAACGCTTCTCATCGCGATACTCTTGATCGCTAGCCTCCCCCCCCGCTCTCCGGCGGCCGACTTCGACGGGGACGGAACGGGGGACATCGCCGTCTTCCGCCCGGAAACCGGCCTCTGGTCGATCCGTTCCCTCTCCCGCCTCTATCTCGGGAGCTCGGGGGACCTTCCCGTGCCGGGGGATTACGACGGGAGCGGGACCGACCGGGCGGCCGTCTTCCGCAAGTCGAGCGGCCTCTGGTCGGCGCTCGCTCTCACCCGGTTTTACTTCGGCGGCGCCTCCGACGAGCCGATGCCCGGCGACTACGACGGCGACGGGACGGAGGATTTCGGGATCTTCCGGGCCGCGGACGGCCTCTGGGCCGCCCGGGACGTCACCCGGGCCTACTGGGGGAACTCGGATGATCGCGCGCTGGCGCCGGGGAAGGTACGGAAGGCGCCCGCGGTCTTTCTCCTCCGGAGCGGCCAGACGGCGAGCTACCGGACCGGGGACGACGGGTTTTATCAGCGGGGCCGGACCGCGAGCTACACGGACAACGCGGACGGTACGGTCACCGACAACGTCACCGGCCTGATGTGGGCTAAGGACGGCAACGGACTCGGCTGCTTCGGCGGCCAGACCGCGACCTGGGAGGGGGCCATCGAGTGGGCGGAGGGGCTCACCTTCGCCGAGCACAGCGACTGGAGGCTCCCCAACCGGATCGAGCTCCTGTCGCTGATCGATCTCTCCTCGCGCCCCGCCTTCGATCCCGCCGTCTTCCCGAACACGAAGGCGACCTACTACTGGTCATCCACGACCCACCCCCTCAATCCCGATATCGCCTTCCAGGTAAACTTCGATATCGGCGGTTCCAGCGGTCATAGCAAGACGGTCTATAGCCATTATGTCAGGGCCGTGCGCGACGCGCCGCCGGGTCCGCCGGCCGGAAGAAGCGCGGGAGGCGCCCCATGAGAAAGCCCGCGCCACTGCTGGCGGCGGTGATCTTGCCCCTGGCGGCCTCCGCCCTCTCCGCCGATTTCAACGGCGACGGGACGGGGGATATCGCCGTCTTCCGCCCGACCGCGGGACTCTGGTCGGTGCGGGCGATTTCCCGCTTTTATCTGGGAAGTTCCGCGGACGTCCCCGTCCCCGGCGATTACACCGGAAACGGGACGGATCTCGCCGCCGTCTTCCGTTCGGCGGAAGGTCTCTGGTCGGTGCGCGGCCTGACCCGGACCTATTTCGGCGGCAGCGCCGACGAACCGATGCCCGGCGACTACAACGGAGACGGGACGGAAGACCTCGGCGTCTTCCAGGCGGCCAGCGGCCTCTGGGCGGCGAGAGGGATCACCCGGGCTTACTTCGGCGCCGCCGCGGACGAACCCCTACCCCCGGGGAAAGGCAAAAGCCCGGAGCGGACGAACCTCCTCCGAACCGGCCAGGCGGAGAGCTACTATGCGGGGGACGACGGCGCCTACCGGAAAGGCCATCCCCCGAGCTACACCGACAACGGCGACGGGACGGTCACCGACAGCGTCACCGGCCTGGTCTGGGCGAAGGACGGCGACGAAGCGGGGTGCAACTTCGGGGCCCAGACCGACTGGGACGCGGCGATCGACTGGGCGGAAGGACTGGATTTCGCCGGCCAGACGGACTGGAGGCTCCCCAACCGGCCGGAGCTGATCTCGCTCGTCGACCACGGGGCGCACCAACCCTCGATCGATGACGCGTATTTCCCCCACACCAAATCGAGCAACTACTGGACCTCCACGACCTTTACCCACGAGACCGGCTCCGCCTTCGTGGTGATCTTCGACGTCGGCTCGAACGGCGCCCTCGACAAAGGGAGCGCTTATTACGTCCGCGCCGTGCGCGGAGGCCGTTAGTCCGCGTCTGGACTACAATAGTCGGATTAATAGCGCCATGACACCTAAACTGATTCGCGGATTGTCGGCCGGGGCGCTTCTGGCCGTTTCCCTCTCCGGAAGCGGACGGGCCGGAACCGCCTCCCCCACCCCCCTCCCCGACTACCGGCAGGCCGCCTACGTCCTCGCCGACGGGAGGGAACGGGAACAGAACGGCGTGGCGGTCTGGGCCGACGCCACCTCCATCGCGCTCGCCACCTACGACCGGGTGGAGGTCTTCGGGGGAACGACCTACAACCAGGTCACGGGCATCCGCCTCCCCTCCGCCCATGCGACGATCGGCCTGGGCGGGATCGGCGGCGACAGCCGCTACCTGTACGCCGCCGAGACCTACGACGACGCCGTGGACGTCATCCGCCGCACCGACTGGAGCATCGTGACCTCGGTCTACATCAACCAGCCCTACAAGATCGCGGTCAACACCAGCTACTTCGCCTGCGCGGGGAACCCCACGCGGATCTGGAGAAAGGCGGACTTCAGCCTCCTGACCAACCTCGGCATCCAGGCCGGCGACCTCTATGCCAACGACTCCTGCTTCCTGGCGGGCGACCTCACCAGCAAGGCCTGGAAGGTGTACGACGCGGCAAGCTTCGCCCTCGCCACGGCCATCGCCCGGCCTCCCGCCGCGACCCAAGTCTACGGCGGAGGGGTGGTCGGAGACGACTACCTCCTCGCCACCTACTCCGGCGACACCTCCCTCTACGTCCACTCCCAGGCCGATTTCTCCCTCCACACCGTCATCCCGGGGCGGAACAGCGCCGTCTACGACAGCGTCTCCTGGGGAAAGGTCTGCGCGGTCAACTACGGGAACTTCGTGGGGGAAGGCCTGCGCTTCTACCTCGCCGACGGGGACTGGTCGCTCCTGACCATGATGACCGGAGGCATGTTCTCCCCCTGGAACGCGATGGGCGTCCATGACGGGAAGGTTTACCTGCCGGCCGCCTCCGCCTTCTATGTCTATAGCGACGGCAACGGCGCGCCGGCGAAGAGCGTCGGCGGCCTCTTCCTGCTCGGGACAGGGGAGGCGACACTGTTCTGGCGCTCCAATGGGAACGCCCACCGCGTGGAGTGGGGGACGGACGGCGCCGCCTACACCGAGGAATCGGACTTCGCCGACGCCGGCTGGAACCACTCCTTCGCCCTTCCCCTCCCCGAGAACGGTGACGCCTGCTACTACCGGGCCTGGACCGAGGGCAAGCTCATGTGCGAGGACGCGATCGCCTTGGCGGATGCCCGATTCAACGCCTTCACCATGGGACTTTTGGCCGACCAGCAGAGCAGGATCGCCGCTTGGAGCGCCTCCACCCAGCTCCACGGCAGGTATCACCCCGACTTCTCCGTCAGCCTCGGGGACCAGGTGGAAAACGCCTACTGGTCGTCGTTCATGGAGTGGTACGGCTGGGAATACCCGTGGCTCCGGCAAACGCCCAAGATCGCCGTCCTCGGGAACCACGACGACGAACTTCCCTGGAACGACTTCTACCCCGTCCCCTACGACGGCTGTTACTACTCCTTCGAGATCGGAAACGTCCATTTTTCCGTCATCGACACGGGCTGCGAGCTCTCCATAAAAAAGGGGACGGCCCAGTGGAACTGGCTATCCGGCGACCTCTGGAGTGCGACCCAGCCCTGGAAGATCATCCTCTCCCACGTCGGCCCCTACACCGCGATCTACGCGCACGGGATCCAGGACCCCACCTGCGCTAGTGACGTCGTCCCGCTGGCGAAGGCCGCCGGGGTCAAGGCCTGGGTCTACGGCCACAACCACATGGCCCAGCATATCGTCGTCGACGGGATCGACTACATCCACGTCCCGGCGGCCTGCGGCTGCTACTCCTACACCCAGCAGACCGACTGGCCGGACGTCCGCTTCTACTCCCAGACCGAGGGTTTCGGCCTCCTCTCCTGCCAAAGCGAGACCCTCTCCTTCTCCTATTACGATTTCTCCGGGGAGAAGACCTACGGCCCGATCTCCATCGAGTCCCCCACGCCCACGCCGGCGGGAGAGCGGACCCCGACGCCGCCGCCCCCCCCCTCCCCCGCCGCCAGCGCCACGCCGTCGCCCCCCCCCACTCCGGCCCCTGCCTCCACTCCAACCCCCCTCCCCTCGGCGACCGCCCCGGGCGCCCCCACCGCGACGCCTCCCCCCTCCCCCACGCCGACCTGCGGCCCTCCCCTCCCCCCCGAGCGGGCGGTGACCGCCTCGGGCGATTATGACGGCGACGGGACCGCCGAACCCGCCGTCTTCCGCCCGGCGACCGGCCTCTGGTCGGTCGCGGGTCTGACCCGGGCTTTCTTCGGGGGGGCGGGCGACCGCGCCGCGCCGGCGGACTTCGACGGGGACGGCGCCTGCGGGATCGCGGTCTTCCGCGCCGAAGGCGGTCTGTGGTCCGTCCGCTTCCTCACCCGCTTCTACATCGGTTCCTCCGGCGACTGGCCCCTCCCCGGCGACTACGATGGCGAAGGGACGGACGAGGCGGGCCTCTTCCGCCCGGCCTCCGGCGAGTGGATGGTCCGCTCCCTCACCCGCTTCTACCTCGGCTCCTCCGCCGACCGGCCGGTCCCGGGAGACTACGGCGGGGAGGGGAGGCGGATCGCTGCGGTCTACCGTCCCTGCTCGGGGCTGTGGTCGATCCGGGACCTCACCCGGATCTACTTCGGCAACTGCTTCGACTCCCCCCTCCCCGCCGACCTCGACGGGGACGGGACGGACGACGCCGTCCTCTTCCGCTCCTCGGCGGGGATGTGGTCGGCGCGGAACCTGACCCGCCTCTATTTCGGATCCACGGGGGACGTGGCTGTGACGAGATAAAAGGTTACGTAAGGTTACCGCCGGCGCGCGGGCCATAACTTTTCGTAACCTTACGTAACTTGCCGTAACCTTACGTAACTCTTCGTAACTATGGTTACGTAAGGTTACGTGAGGTTGCCGCCGGCGTGTTATCGTAACCTCACGTAACCCCAACGTAACCTTGCGTAACATCACGTAACCTTCTCTACGGTTACCGCAAGCAAGTCGGCTGTGACAGGGCTGAAATCGTTTCTCCGATCAAGGGGCGGCGCCGGGGCGATCGCCCTGCTGGTCTGCCTGGCGGCGACGCTGGGATGCTACCACCGCCTCCTGATCGTCGGGCCGGATGGCGACTTCGCCTATCGGGCGGTCAGGTGGGGATTAAAGGATTTCATGTATCCCCGCCTGATCTACAACTCCGACGCCATCCGCCAGGGCGTCTTCCCGCTCTGGAATCCCTACCCCTTCGGCGGCTGTCCCTGGGCGTCCAATTTCCAGTCCGGCCTGTTCCACCCCTGCCACCTCGCGATCATCCTCCTCTTCGGCTACAGCGCCGCCGCCCTCCAAGTCGAGCTGGTCTTCGTTTTCTTCAGCGCCGCCGTCGGCATGTATCTCTGCGCCCGCGGCCTTAAGGCCTCCCGCCCGGGGGCGCTCCTTTCCGCGGTCAGCTTCACCGGCTGCGGATTCTTCGTGGGAAACGCGAGCTATCTGCCCCAGATCCTCACCCTCTCCCACTTCCCCCTGGTCTTCCTGGCGGCGGCCAAGGTCGCGGAGCGGCCGAGCGGGCGGCGGATTTTCTGGGGGGGCGGCGCGATCGCCCTGATGCTCTTCGCGGGCTATCCCAGCATGTCCTTCTTCATGATCGCCGCCAGCTTCGCCTTCGGTTTTTCCCGGATCGCATTCGCCGGGATCGGATCGGGGAAGGAGCGGGCGCGAGGCGCCGCCGGTTTGATCGGCCTGCTGGCCGCCGGAGTGGCCCTGGCCGGGATCTTGCTCCTCCCGGCGCTCCAAAGCTATCCCCACGTCACCCGGCCCGACCGCTCGGCAGAGTCTCGCCTCTCCCTGCCCCGGGATGTCGTCCTGAAGAAATCGCTCCCCCCGGCCCAAACCCTCAGCCTGCTCTTCCCCTTCCTGGGATCGACCGACCTGTCCTCCTACCGTCTCTGGCCGGAATTCCGCAACTGCAGCATCGGTCTCGTCGGCCTTGGCTTCTGCGCCTTTTACCTGATCCGCGCCCGGGGGCGGACCAAGGCCATCCTGGCTCTCCTGCTCGCTCTCTCCTTGGCCCTCTCCTGGGGATTCAACACCCCGCTCTATGCGCTCGTCTCCGCCCGCCTGCCCGTCCTGCGCCTGGTCAGCCACCCCGCCATGGATTTCCGGGCGATCTTCCTGTTCCTGCTCTGCCTGTCGGCGGGCCTGGGTCTCGACCGCTTTTCCCGGGGAGCGGAGGGCGCCCAGGCGGCGGCCTGGACGCTGGCGGCGGCGGGCGCGCTGTGGGCGGCGGGGCTGGCGATCGCGGGCGGACGGGTCTTCTCTCCCGCCCTCGGCGGGGGGGAATGGTGGGCGACCGTCCTCGCCCTGGCGGGGCTGGAGGCCGGGAAGCGGCGCCTGCGGACGCTAGCGGCGCCGGCGCTGATCGTCCTGGCCATCGTCGACGGGTCGGTCTGGGCCAACCACAACTTCGCCACGGTGGCGGCGCGGGCCAAAAAAGGAGAGTGGAAGCGCCTCCGGGATAAAGAGCGGGCGCGGAACCGCTCGGTGATCACCGCGGCGCCGGGAGCGCGGGCGGCCGAATATCCCCGCCCCGGGCGGTCCGGGTCGATGTTCTGGAAATATTTTTCCGACAGCGGGACGGACAGCACCCGGCTGAAGGATTTCCAACAGCTGATGGGAACCCCGGTCCGCAGCCTGCTGCATCGGGATATCCGCCTCGCGCCGGTCGGATCGGTCCGGATCCTGAACCGCGCCGAGGAGGTCTGGGCGGAACTGCGGGAGGAGACCGAGCCGCTCCGGATCGCCCGGATCGCCCGGGAGGATCTTCCCTCGCCGGATCTACTGGAGAAACTGGAGGCGCTGCCGGGGGCCGGCGACGAGGCGGCCGGCGGGAAGGGCCGGGTCGAATCCTTCAGCCCCGATCGCATAGTCTATGCGGTTTCGCTCCGCCGGCCCGGCGTCGTTCTCTTCAACGAAATCTTCTATCCCGGCTGGAGCCTGCGGACGGAGTCGCAGGCGGCTCCCCTGTTCAGGATCAACGGCGCCTTCCGGGGAACCTACCTGGAGGCCGGCGAGCACCGGTTGACGATGCTCTTTCGCCCCGGCGCCTTCCGTTGGGGAGCGCTGCTCTCCGCGATCCCGGCGATCATCGCCCTGGCCGGGTGGGGAAAACGCCTGCTCTATCGGCGGCGGAGGGAGTCAGCCGCGACCGGCAGGGACCAGACGGCGATCCCGCCGGACGAATAAGCGCGGATCGGGCCGTCCCCCCTATCCTCCCCGCCCCCTTCCGTAACGAAGTATACCGGCCGGCGCACTTCGTCCGCGACCTCGCGCAGAATTTCCCCGATCCCTTCCGTTTCCGCCCTCGCCAGGAGCGCTTTGCGGCGTCTGATCAGACCGCGGGAAGCCGGGATCGACCTCAGAAACGGGCGGCAGGCCAGGTAGGCATCCCGGCGGACCAGATGCGGGACCTCGTCCATCGATCCCGAGGCAACCACCACCGCGTCCGGAGGCAGGTTGTCCCGCATCCATCCGTAAGCGGCGGCGAGCGGGGGGGAGACGCTGAACTGGGGCGGGGCGAGAGCGAAGGCGACGAGCCCCAGGAGGGTGGTGGGGAGCACGCTGGCGGCCATGACCCACACGGCCACCCCGCCCCAGCGCGGCAGGCGGCGAGAGCTGTCGCCCACGGACAGGGCAAGGAATATGGCCAGGAGAAACGGGAGTTTGAACTCGTTGTGGCGGGAGAACCTCGCAAACAGAAAAGCGGCGCTCAACACGACGAGCGCGCAGGACACGAAGCGCGCCGCCGGCGTGCGTCCGATTCCTCCCGCCACCCATCCGATCCCGGCGGCGAACCAGAGCGGCAGCAGGATAACGGCCAGGATCCGGAGCTGGGTTCGATCCGGGATTTGGAAGCGGACGACCCGCTCCAGGGTGTCGGCGGCGCGACCGAGGCTCAAGAGATACGGGAGCAGGGCCGCCGCCGCCAGGGCGAGAGAGAGCAGGCCCCAGAGGGCGAAGCGACGACCGATCCCGTCCCGGTCGAGGGGCCGGACCAGCCGGCTCGCGAAAAATACCAGGCAGACGGCCATCAGCGCTCCGCCGGCGACCAGGTTGAGATAGGCCGTCAGCAGCAGCGTCAACGAGAAGGCCAGCCAGGTCTTCAAGCAGCGGCGGCGAAAAAGCTCGAAGAGGAACAATACGGCCAAGGCCAGGCTGGCGATGCTCGGGGCGAACGAATTGGCCACCAGGAACTTGGTCGCCATGAATCCCATCGTCCCCTCCCAGCGGCTCGGAACGATTCTGGGGAGGTAGGCCCAGACCCCGCCGACGAGGACCGGCCGGAGCGAGGAAATGCCGGCGCGGAGCAACGGGAAGAGGAGAACGCTCCCCCATCCGTTCAAGCCCAGGGCCGCCCAGACCGCGGCCAGGAAACCGGGAGCGCCGGCGCCCGGATCGCCGGACATCCGGCCGGCGGCGGCCCGGACGGCGAGCAGGAACACCACCAAAACCAGCGGGTTGAGCAGCGCCATGATCGTCCCCGGCTCCCGCCGGAGGAGGGCGCTTGCCCCGGCGACCAGGGCGTCGTAGAACCAGTAATACGGCAGTTTCTCTCCCGCCAGAAACGGGTTGCCGGGGGGAAGCCCGTCGCGCTGAATGGCATAGGCGATCCCGGAATGGACCAGGCCGTCGGAAGCGACCTGAAGACTGCGGTTGAGCGCCAGGGGCAGGGAGAGGACGGCGGAGAGCAGAACCAACAGGAGAAGTGAAACGGACTTTCTCACGGTCGCGGGCCGGGCGCTGGCGCGAGATTCTTAGCCACTGCGGCGGCGATCGCTGAGGCGGCCTGCGCCGTGGCCTTTTCCAGGTCGTTCCGATCCAGGGCGAACTTGGCGGCCGCCGCGTAGGGGTTCATCATCACCACGGCCCCCGGCGTCTTTCCCGGCTCGCTCGCCGCGTCGAAACCGACCAGGGGCTGCCCCCCCCGGGCGGAGAGGTCCTCGGCCACGACGTGGAGGCTGACCCCGGCCGCCCCCGATCCGAAGCCGACGGCGGCGCGGCGGAGGCGGTTCCCCTCCTCCACCTCGACGAAGCCTCCGCGAACCAGCCATCCTGCGGAGGGCAGAGGCTCTTCCGGGGAGAGGCGCCGGGCCCCGATCCCCTTCTTCTTGAGATCCGCCACGATCGTCTCCGCCAGCAGGTCCTGGACCTCGCGCGCCTGGTCCGCAGAGTCAGCGGAGGAACGGCGGAGCGAGCCGAGCCGGCGGCGGAGCGGGCCGGTTTCGGGGGCGGGAGCCGCCGCGGCGGACGGATCGGCCGCCGCGAGCGTGAAGTCGGCCACATAGACGGGGGGGAAAGCCGGCGCCTCCTGCCCCTCCGGCGCTTTCCCGGTCGCGGCGCAGCCGGCGAGAAGGAGAGCGGGGACGATCAGGAGGATCGGTTTCATGGACGCATTATACATTATTCGGGACGGGCGAAGCCGGTCGGGATCGGCAGGCTGGGGCGGGCGAACACCCCCGATAGATCGGGGCAGGCAGGTTCGCCCCTCCGGACCCGGCATTGGCGGTGAGTCGGGCGGTTGTAGGGGCGAACTTAATGTTCGCCCGGTTCCGGATTTGGCCCGGCGGGCGAGGCGGGCGGTTGTAGGGGCGAACTTAATGTTCGCCCGGTTCCGGATTTGGCCCGGCGGGCGAGTCACTCCTCCGGGGAGACGGCCAGGCAGATGCTGGCCCGGCAGCGAAAGATCTTCTCCTCGATCGCGCGGCGCAACTTCTCGGCCAGGGCGTGCACCTCGGCGGCGGGGAGGTCGGGGCCAAACTCCAGGAAGATCTCGACGAAGACCCGGGACCCCGCCCGGCGGGAGCGGATGCCGTGGAGGGCGTGGTAGTCGTCGAAGTGGCGGGTGAGCTCGCGGAGGATCAAGATCTGGTGCGACTCCTCCAGCGTCCGGTCGAGCAGGTCACGGCAGGAGGAGCGGAAGATCCCGAGCGCGGCCATCAGGATCGAGGCCGCGATCACCAGCGAGGAGAACGGGTCGATGGCCGTCGCCCAGGAGTAGCCGCCGAGGAGCGTGCTCAAGAGGAGGGCGGCGAGGATGAAGACGTTCGCCGCCGACTTGATCAGGAAGAGGCGCGCCTGGGCGATCATGATCGGCGAGGACTCGGCGGCGGCCGCCCGGCGGCTTTTGAAGTAGAGGCCGCCGTTGATCGCGCCATAGACCACCTGGAAGACCATGGACAGGGTGACCCCGAACCCGGCGATGTGGGACGGGTGGTAGAGGCGGTGGAGCGCGCTCAGGATGATCACCGCCAGGCAAAGGAACATCAGGAAGCCGATGAAGAGGCTGGAGAGGTTCTCCAGCTTGTCCAGGCCGTAATCGTAGGCGTGCCTCTCCCCGCGCCGGATCCTCCGGATGGCCAGCCAGGAGAGGAGGACCGCGAAGAACTCGAGGGAGGTCTTGAGGAAATCGGCCAGGATGACCGTGGAGCTGGAAAGGACCAGGCAGAGGAAAGTGACCAGGGTGTCCGCGCCGCCCGCGATCACCGCCGCCCGCGAGGTCCCCTCTTTAGCGCTGATTTGGCCCGATGCGGACATGGCCGTCCCGGCTTTCCTAGGCGCGGACCTGGAAGGCCCGCGCGCCGTGATCCGCCAACCCGGAGGATCGCTTGCGCCAGACCAAGGCGCCCGGTTATAATAGGGAGGGAGAATAGCAGACTTCACCACACCAGCGCAAGGAGACAGAAGATGAGAAGGATCGCCTATTTCGCCCTCCCGCTCGCCGCGTTCTTCGCCGTCGGCTGCCAGAAGACGGCGGGGACGGCGCAGCCGAACCCGACGGAAGCAGCCCTCCCCGAGCCGGTCCGCGAAGCGGCGGCCCCGTCCGCCGCCCCCACCCCCCCTCCCCCCCGGCGCTACGGCGCAGCAGAGCCCCTGCGCGTCTCGCGGATCGAAGGCGCCTGGCTCTCCCAGACCAGGTCGCCCGGCGGGAACGGAGTCTGCTGGGCCTTCTACAGCGCCGAGAACACCGGCGACGACCGCTATCACTGGGGCTCCATCTTCGACTCCGACGCGGCCTGGCTCCGCCATACCGACCTGGATTCCGCCCCGGTCGCCCTCCTCATCTACCAGAACTCCCACCCGGTGGACGTCCGGGCCGGCGACTGCGTGGCCGTCCGCTACGACGGGGGAAAGATCGTCCGGATCTACCCCGCCCCGCTGGCGGGGACCAACGGGACCTTCTACGTCGCTTCCGACGGCTCCACCTATCTCGACCCGGAGCTGACCCGGCCGGCCGGCGCCGCGCCGGCCGATCGGGGGCATCAAGAATAGAACCGGATTAAGTGCCTCCGGGGCTGCTTCTCCCTTTATGGGCTTGACTAAATCTGCGCGCTCCGCTAGCGTGGTGATCCGTCAGCCAACCCCCGCAACCGTCTGCCCAGGAGGGGAATGATGAAATATTTTGCTTGTCTGTCCGCCCTGCTTCTGGCGGCCGCCGCCATGAACGCGCGCCCGGCCGCCTCCCAGGAGATTTACCAGACTCTCGATCTCGAGTATTCGACCTATCTGGGAGGGAGCGGGGCCGACCAGTGCGGCGACTTCAGCGGCAACGGCGGCGGGAAGTGCGTCGCGGTCGATTCGGCCCTGCGGGCCTACATCATCGGCTCGACCGCCTCGAACGATTTCCCGACCGTGGACCCCTATCAGGCGAGCAAATCTTCCGGCGACACCGTTTTCATCGCCAAGATCGATTCGGACGGGTCTTCGCTGATCTATGCCACCTATCTCGGCACCGGCACCGGCCAGGGGATCGCGCTCGACGGCGCCCTCAACGCCTACCTCGTCGGCTGGACTGGGGCGGCGGACTTCCCGACCGTCAACCCCTACCAGGCGACGCTCGCCGGAGGGAACGAGGACGCCTTCGTCGCCAAGCTCGACTCCTCCGGGTCGGCGCTGCTCTACTCCACCTACCTGGGCGGGCCCACCGGCTACTCCCCCTACGAGCACGGGCACGACATCGCCGTGGACAACAACGGCAACGCCCACGTCACCGGCTCCACCGGCTCCTACGCCTTCCCCACGGTCAACCCCTACCAGGCGGCCTTCGCCGGGGCCGGAGACGCCTTCGCCGCCAAGCTCGACGCCAGCGGCTCGGTCCTCCTCTTCTCCACCTACCTCGGCGGGGCCGACTCCGACGAGAGCGGCCGCGGGATCGCGGTGGACTCGCTCGGCTGCGTATTAGTCGCCGGCGACACCAGCTCGGACGACTTCCCCACCGTCAACGCCTACCAGGCGGCGTGGGCAAGCAACGACGACGCCTTCCTCAGCCGCCTCAACCCCTCGGGGTCCATCCTCCTCTTCTCCACCTATCTCGGCGGGAGCCATCACGACGGGGCGAAAGGCGTGGCGGTGGACATCGACGGCTGCGCCTACCTCGCCGGCACCACCTACTCTTCCGATTTCCCCACCGCCAACGCCTACCAGGCGACCAAGGCCGGGGGCTGGGACGCCTTCCTGGCCAAGTTCAATCCCTTCGGCGACAATCTCGTCTATTCCACGTATTTCGGCGGTTCCGGCGACGACGGCGGCGCCGGCCTGGCGGTCTACCTCGACCAGTTCCCCTTCCTCGCCGGCTACACCGAGTCGACCGACCTCCCCACGCGGCACGCCTACCAGTCCAGCTTCGCCAGCCAGACCGGCGGCGACGCCTTCCTGGCCAAGTTCTCCTGCCAGGCCCAGCGCCTCCTCTTCTCTACCTACCTCGGCGGATCGGACGACGACTTCGGGGGCGGGGTGGCGGTCGACTTCCAGGGTTCCGCCTACCTCGCCGGGACCACCCTCTCGGCCGACTATCCCGTCGTCAATCCCTACCAGGCCGCCCCGGCCGGCAGCTCCGATGTCTTCTTGAGCAAGCTGATCCAGCCGGTCCTCCGCCCGGTCTATGCCTCCGGCGACTACAACGGAGACGGGACGAGCGAAGCGGCCGTGTTCCGTTCCCAGGAAGGCCGCTGGCTGATCCGCGGCTTCACCCGCTTCTTCTTCGCCCAGGTCGGCGATCTCCTGGCGCCGGGCGACTACAACGGCGACGGCACCTCCGATTTCGGCCTCTACCGCCCGGCGGACGGCCTCTGGGCGATCCGCAACATCACCCGGGTGAACTACGGCTCCGCGGGCGACCAGTCGGTCCCCGCCGACTACGACGGCGACGGGACCTGCAACATCGCCCTCTTCCGCCCCGCGACGAGCCTCTGGGCGGTCCGGGGGGCCCTGCGCGACTACCTCGGACTCGAGGGCGACCTCCCCGTCCCCGGAGACTACGACGGCGACGGCTCCGCGGGAGTGGGGATCTTCCGCCCCTCCACGGGGATGTGGTCCGTTAAATACGTCACCATCGCCTACTTCGGCGCCGGCAACGACAAGGTCGTCCCCGGCGACTTCGACTCCGACGGGACCTGGGACATCGGCGTCTTCCGCCCCGGCTCCGGCCTTTGGGCGATCCGGAACGTCACCCGGGTCTATCTCGGCGACTGCGAGGACATGCCGATGCCCGCCGATTACAGCGGCGCCCCGGGGGACGAGATGGGCCTCTTCCGCGAGGGGAACGGCCTCTGGGCGATCTCCGGCGTCACCCGCTTCTCCTTCGGCGGCGCGGGCGACACCCCCGTCACCAGGTAAACGGCCCGACGCGGTTTGTAGGCCGGTTCTGTGAACCGGCGGCCCGGCGCGCCCGGACGCAGTCCGGGCCTACAGCGGCGGCGGGCAGGCCGGCGCTGCGGACATTTAAAAACGAGCGAAGGCTTAAACACCAAGCCCCGGCCCGCCCGCGCTGGCCGAGGCTGATCCCGCATTCCCATGACCTGGATCGTTTCCCTCACCGTCGTTGGGCTGATCATGCTCTGCCTGGAGATCTTCCTGCCCGGGGCGGTCATCGGCACGCTCGGGGGGATCGCGCTTCTCTCCGGGGTCGTCCTCGCCTTCCGGGAGGGAACCGTCTTCGGACTTTGGTGGCTCGGCGGCACGATGGCCGTGACCCTGGGGGCGGTTTACCTCGCGGTCAAGGCCTTCCCCCGCTCCCGGACGGGGAAAAAGCTGGTCCTGGAGGCGAGCGAGACCGGCTTCGTCTCCGGCGGCGACGGCCTCATGGGGTTGCTCGGCAAAAGCGGCACCGCCTTGAGCGCCCTGCGGCCGGCCGGGCTCGCGGAGATTGGGGGCCGGCGGATCGACGTCGTCACCGGCGGCGAGTATGTCCCGGCGGGGGAGAAGGTGGCGGTCGTGGCGGTGGAGGGAAGCCGGGTCGTGGTGAAACAGTCGTCCCATCGGGGTTAGCCAGGAGGGAAACATGCAGCCCGTCGGCGCTTTCATCGTCATGGTTCTGGTGGTCATCGGCCTGATTTTTCTGGGCTTCTTCTTCTACTTCCTTAAGGTCTGGATCCGGGCCCTGGCGGCGGGGGCGCACGTCGCCATCTTCAACCTGGTGGGGATGAAGCTCCGGGGGATCAAGCCGGTGGTGATCGTGGACGCCAAGATCATGGCCACCAAGGCCGGACTCAACGTCGGCACCAACGAGCTCGAGGCCCACTACCTCGCCGGGGGCTCCGTGGCCAAGGTGACCCGGGCCATGATCGCCGCCGACAAGGCCTCCATCCCCCTCACCTTCAAGCGGGCCTGCGCGATCGACCTGGCGGGGCGCGACATCGAGGAGGCGGTGCGGACCTCGGTCAACCCCCGGGTCATCGACTGCCCCGATCCCGCCAAGGGGACGACCATGCTCGACGCCGTGGCCAAGGACGGGATCCGCCTCCTGGTCAAGGCCCGGGTGACCGTGCGGGCGAACCTCGACCGCCTGGTGGGCGGCGCCACCCAGGACACCATCATCGCCCGGGTCGGCCAGGGGATCGTGAGCGCGATCGGGTCCTCGGACTCCTACAAGAACGTGCTCGAGAACCCCGACCACATCAGCAAGCGGGTGCTGGACAGCGGGCTGGACTCCCAGACCGCCTTCGAGATCGTCTCCATCGACATCGCCGACGTCTCGGTGGCCGGCGTCTCCGGCGCCCGGGAGGTGGCCAACGTGGGCGCCCTCCTCGAAACCGAGCGGGCGGAGGCGGACAAGAAACTCCGACAGGCCGAGGCCGAGGGGAGGCGGGCGACCGCGGTCGCCTACGAGCAGGAGATGAAAGCCAAGGTCCAGGAGATGCGGGCGCGGGTGGTGGAGGCCGAGGCCGAGGTCCCCCGGGCCATGTCCGAGGCCTTCCGGAAGGGGAACATGGGGATCATGGACTTCTACCGGATGAAGAACATCCAGTCCGACACGGGCATGCGGGACGCCATCTCCACGCTCGGGGAGAAGGGGAAGAAGCAGGAATAACAGGTTTCTGGTTCAAGGGTTCACGGTTCAGCGGTTATCGTCTCTTCCCAACCGTTGAACCCCTTAAGCCATTGAACCGCTGAACCATCTTTTCCTATGTCCTCCAACCTTTCCTGGTGGATCTGGATCTTCTTCGTCCTCGCCTTCCTCTTCAACGTCTTCCGGAGGCTCAAGGGACAGCCCGATCCCTCCGACCAAGTCCTGGGGCGGGGCCCGGAGCGGGCGAAGCGCGAGGAGGGGATGAGCGACCTCCTTGATACCCTGCGCGAGGCCGCGAAGGAGAAGGCCGCCGGCCGGCCGCCGGTGGCGACAAAGCGCGCCCCCCGCCCGCCCCCGCCCCCCGCCGCGCCTGCCCACCTTACCCAACCGCCGGCAGCGCCGGCGGGCAGATCCGGATTCCTCCGTCCGGCAGAGGAGCATCATTTCGACGAATCCTCCCTCGCCTTTTCGAACGATCCCCTGATCCAGGGGATCGTCCTCTCGGAAATCCTCTCGCCCCCCCTCGCCCTCCGCGGGAAGGAACTCCATTAACCGCGAATCTCGCGCTTGCGCGCCGTAGCGCTACAGCGCGCAGGCGCGAATCATCAGCCGAGGAAACCGTCGCCTCCGCGGCGGCGCCGCGGGGGGCGCAGGCGGGAAGATTCGCGTGGATTCGTGAGATTCGCGGTTAAATATCCTGCCGGGAGCCGATGAACGAGCCGGCTTCGATCTGCCGCCACTTCGGGGAGTGCGGGGGCTGCCGGACCCAGGACGTCCCCTACGCCGACCAGCTCGCGGCCAAGGCCGAGAGCCTCGAGGAACTCCGGGCCGCGCACGGCCTCCCCCCGGTCATCCTTCCCCCCGTCCCCTCCCCCGTCCTCTGGCATTACCGGAACAAGATGGAGTTTTCCTTCGGGGAACGGGACGGACGGATCGTCTGCGGCCTCCACCACGCGGCGAGGAAGAAGGAGCTGGTGGACCTCGCGGAATGCCGGATCTTCTCCCCCGCCGCCGGTCCCGTCCTCTCCGCGGTCAGGGAGTTCGCCCGAAAGAGCAATCTCCCCGCCTACCACCCCTACCGCCGAGCCGGCTTCTGGCGGAACCTCGTGCTCCGGGAGGAGAAGAACGGCCCGGGCCTCCTGGTCAACCTGATCACCACCTCCGGGGGCGAGCCGGACTGGGACGGGCTGAAGGCCGGCCTCGCCGGGCTCGGGCTTCCCCGGCCCGTATCCACACTGATCCACACGGTCAACGATTCCGTCTCCGACGCGGTGATCCCAGAGCGGACCTTCCTCCTCGACGGCCCCGGCTATCTGGAGGAGACCGTCGCTCTCTGGCGCTTCCGCATCCCCCCCTTCTCCTTCTTCCAGGTCAACGTCTTCCTCCTTCCCGAGTTCTACCGCCATCTCAACGGCGCCGCCGCCCTCTCCGGGGAGGAGGACGCCCTCGACGTCTTCTGCGGGCTGGGCCCGATCAGCCTCCTCCTCGCCCGCCGGGCGCGGACGGTCTACGGGATCGAGCGGGAGGAGGCGACGGTCGAAAACGCCCGCCTCAATGCCCGCCTCAACCGGTCGGAGAACGCCGTCTTCATCGCCGGGCCGGCCCGGCGGGTCCTCCTTGACAACGCTTGGCGCTGGCGGGATACAATAGCCGTGGCGGTGGCCAACCCGCCCCGCAGCGGCATGGGAACGAAAGTCTTGAAGCGCATCGCCGAGCTCGCCCCCCGCACCTTCATCTACTCCTCCTGCCGCCCGGAGTCCTTCTTCCCGGAGGCCGCCCTCTTCCTCGACGGCTATGAGCTCGAGTCGATCCGCCCCTTCGACTTCTTCCCCCACACCCCCCACCTCGAAACGGTCGGCGTCTTCCGGAGAAAGGGGAGGCGGGGCGGCGCCGGCGGGGTTGCGGATCGCGCCCCGGCCGAGGGGTGCGGGCGATGAGCGCCCGGTTAAGGACGGCAGGGAGGAAGCCCTCTCCCCGGAAGCAAGAAGAGGCCGCGGGAAAAAGCGGAGCCCGCGCCCGGCTCTCCATCACCGGCGACATCCAAGTTTATTTCCGCGCCGTCTTCGGGCCCGCGCGCGACCCCATCCTGCTCTTCGCCCTCGGGAAAGACCTCCTCCCCTCCGCCATCGTCGAGGCCAATGGGGCGGCGGCCCGTTTCCTCGGCCGCTCTCGCCGGGAGCTCCTCAACCTTCCGCCCTTGGAGCTTTTGGGCCCGGATCGGGAGAAGCGGTCCAGGGAAATCCGCGACCTTCTGTCGAAGAAAGGGTCCGCTGTCTTCGTCGATCGCGTGGTCGGCCCGGACAGAACCGAGCGGGAAGTTGAGGTCAGCCTGACCTTGATCGAGATCGACGGGCGCCCCTTCGCCTTGAGCACCCGCCGCGACCTCACCGAGCAGCGCCGGACCGAGCAGGCTCTCCAGGAATCGGAGCGTACCTTCCTCGCCCTCGCCGAGCAGTCTCCGGCCATGATCTTCATCAACCAGGGGGGGAAGGTGGTCTACGCCAACCCCGCCTGCGTGAATCAGATGGGCTATTCCCGAGGCGATTTCTACTCCGACGGCTTCGACTTCATGAACCTGATCGACCCGGACTCCCACCGGGTCATCCGGGACGCCTTCCGGCGCCACCGGGAGGGGGAAGAGGTCCAGCCGATAGAATACGCGCTCCGGACCAAGTCGGGGGAGCGGCGCGAGGCGATCATCTCCACCCGCCTGATCGATTTCCGGGGCGGGAAAGCGATCCTGGGCGTGATCACCGATATCACCGAGCGCAAGCGGGCGGAGGCGGAGATCGAGAACTACCGCCGGAACCTGGAGAGGCTCGTGGAGGAGCGGACGGCGGAGCTCGCCGCCTCCGAGAAGAAGTTCCGGGCCGTGGTTGACAGCAGCGCCATCGGCATCTCCATGATCAGCCCGGAGATGAAGATCTTGATGCTCAACGCCCAGATGCGCCGCTGGTTCCCCGCGATCGACACCGACGCCGCCCCGCTCTGTTACCGCGCCTTCAACCGTCCCCCCCGGGAGGCTCCCTGCTCCTACTGCCCCACCATCCTCACCCTCCGGGACGGCCAGGTCCACGAGGCGGTCACCGAGACCCCGGCCGGGGACACGGTCGTCAACTACCGGATCATCTCCTCCCCGATCACCGACGCCGGGGGCAAGGTGGTGGCCGCGATCGAGATGGTAGACGAGATCACGTCCCGGCGCCGGACCGAGGAGGAGCTGGAGAGGTACCGGCGGCGGCTGGAGGACCTGGTCCGGGAGCGGACGGACGAACTCCGCCGGAGCGAGGAGATCTTCCGGATCGCGGCTCAGTCCAGCAGCGACCTGATCTACAACTGGGACATCCCGGGCGGACGGCTGGAGTGGCTCGGCAACATCGACCGGGCCCTGGGCTACGATTCGGGCGAGTTCCCCCGGACGCTCGAGGCCTGGGAGGGGGCCCTCCACCCCGAGGACCGCGCTCGGGTGGCCGCCGCCCTCCGGGATCACCTGGAGCGGCGGCGGGAGTGGGACCAGGAGTACCGGGTTCGGGCCAAGGACGGGTCTTACCGCCACTGGCAGGACCACGGCACCGCCCTCTGGGCGGAGGACGGCTCCGCCCTCCGGATGATCGGCTGCTGCACGGACGTCACCGAGAAGAGGCAGATGGAGGCCGAGATCCTGAAGGCGCAGAAGCTCGACTCGGTGGGTCTCCTCGCCGGCGGGATCGCCCACGACTTCAACAACATCCTCACCGGCATCCTCGGCCACCTCTCCCTCGGCCACCTGATGGCGCCCGCGAATTCCAAGATCGCCCAGGCGCTGGCCGAGGCGGAAAAGTCCTGCCTGCGGGCCAAGGCCCTGACCCAGCAGCTGCTCACCTTCTCCCGCGGCGGCGCCCCGGTGAAGCGGGTCGGGGACCTCACGGCCCTCCTCCGGGAGTCGGCGGAATTCGTCCTCCACGGCTCCCGCCTCGAGCGCCGGATCGACGTTCCCGACGACCTCTGGCCGGTGGACATGGACGAAGGCCAGATCTCCCAGGTGATCAACAACATCCTGCTCAACGCCGTCCAGGCCACGAACGGGGGGGGAGTCCTCGCCATCCGCGCCGCCAACCTCGTCCTGGATTCGGCGACCGGCCTTCCCCTCCCCCCGGGGCCTTACGTCGTGGTGGAGATCGCCGACCAGGGGGCCGGCATCCGCCCCGAGCATCTCTGTCGGGTCTTCGACCCCTACTTCACCACCAAGCAGAAGGGGAGCGGGCTGGGACTGGCGATCGCCTACTCGATCGTGAAGAGCCACGGCGGACTGATCTCGGTCGATTCGGAGATCGGCCGCGGGACCACCTTCGTCATCCGCCTCCCCGCCTCTCCGGGAGCGGAGAGGTCGCCGGAGGTCGAGGCGGATCTGCCGCCGCGGCAGGGGAGCGGACGGATCCTGGTGGTGGACGACGAGGAGACGGTCCGCGGGGTGGCGGCGGAGATCCTCTCCCATCTGGGCTACGAGCCGGAGACCGCCCGGGGGTCCTCGGAGGCGATCGCTCTCTACGCGGAGAGGCGGAAGGGGGGAACCCCCTTCGCGGCGGTGATCATGGACCTGACCATCCCCGGCGATCTCGACGGGGTGGCGGCGGCGGCGAAGATCCGCGAGCTCGATCCCGTGGCGAAGATCATCGTCTCCAGCGGCTACGCCGTCTCCCCGGTCATGGCCGACTCCGCCGCCCACGGCTTCGCCGGCGCGATCGCCAAGCCCTACAAGATCAAGGACCTCAGCGAGGTCCTGGGGAAGGCATTAGAGAACAAAATATAAACCACGAATCTCGCGAATCCTCACGAATCTATTTTGGCCCCAGCTGCCCCCATTCGTGAAGATTAGTGAGATTCGTGGTATATTTTCATCCTTTCCGCCAGCAACACCGCGTCGTCCGCCTCCACCTCCCCGTCCCCGTCGAGGTCGGCCGCCCCCCCCGCCGACCCGAAGGCGCTCATCAGTATCCCGTAGTCCCGGCTGTCCACCGCCCCGTCGGCGTTGAGGTCGGCCTCGATCCGGCGGAGGAGAACGGCCGCCGAGTGGGCACTGAGGGCGAAGGCGGTCACGGGGGAGAGGGAGAGGCTTCCGGAGGGGATCCCGCTCTCGGGGACCGCGCCCCCGCCGATGGCGGCGACGAGATCGAAGCTCCCGCCGAGATCGACGGTCTCCGAGGCCGCGCCGGACGGGTTGACCAGCACGATCCCATTTTCGTAATCCCGCCGATAGACGCGCCCGGCCGGGACGGAGAGAGCGGCGGCGGAGGCGGGGATCGCGCCGAGGTAGCCTCCGAGATCGATCCCGTACTCCGGGAACCACTCGCAGTCGATCTCGGCGCCGGAGAGCGTGATGAAAGTCCGGTCCCCCTTGATCAGGAGGTAGCAGCCGATCAGGAACATCCTCTCCCGGTAATCCCCGACCGGCGGATCGCACTCGAGGAGAATGATCTTCCCCGCCCGGGAGAGGGCGAGGAGACGATCCATCTGGAGTTCCCAGTCGGAAAGGTCGTAGTAGTCCCCCGGCCCCCACTCCCCGAACCCCTCGTTCATCCCCCCGTCGCCGAGCGCGGCGTAGTCGGTCTCATCCCAACCCGTCACCAGCCCGCCCAGGTTGGGGAGAAAGTAGAAATCCTCCGTCTGGGCGGCGAAGGCGGCGGAGATGTAGGCGGCGTAGGACTCAAGGTGCGGTATCCAGCCCTCGAGGCAGGACGAGGGATCGCTGAACCAGGGGTGGGAGGACTGCACCTGGCCGAAATAGCCGTCGATCGTGAAGGAATCGGCGAAGACTCCGTCGCACTCCGTCCGCCGCATTTTCTCGATCGAGGAGGCGATCCAGTAGTCGGGATAGCCGGTACCGGGGCTTAAGCCCTCGAAGGTGACGTCCATGACATACCATCCCCAGCCGTTCTGATAGACCCGCTCCCCGCCGTAGAGGACAAACCAGTCCTCCTGATCCGAGACTGGACCGGCGGAGGCGTAGGAGCGGAAATCGGGCAGGGCGTCGTCCCAGTCCTGGAGCCACTCGTCGCCGTCGATGAAATGCCATGCCCCCTGGCCGAGGCCAAGCTGGTAGTGGAGAACGATGAAGCCGGGGTTGTGGGACCTAAGGCGGCGCGCCTCGGAGCGCAAGGCCTTCTGGCAGCCGACGTAACGGGTGGCGGCGAAGCGCCACTGTTCGGCGGTGAGCCCGGAGGGGAGCTGGTCGTAGAAGACGCAAATCCCGTCGCGGGTGTCGGGGAAGGGACGGCGGGCAGCGGAAGCGGCCGGGGGAAGGGCGAGAAGAGCGAGGAGCGGGAGAAGACGCCGCAGCTTCCGAGGCGCGATCATGACCCAGTCCTCTTAAACGGATTATAGATTATAGGTCTCGGATGATCGGCGCCTATAATCTCCCCTCTGCAATCTATAATCTGCTTCTGCTTCTCACCGGCTCAGCGGGAGGTCGCCCAGCTGCCCGAAGCAGAAGGCGGTGATCCCCCGGATTTCCCACCACCCCGTCAAGGGGCGGAAGAGGGCCATCCCGGCCGAACCCGATCCGGCGTAATCGGCGGGGACGGGGATATCGCCGGAGGCGCCGAAGAACGCCCGCGTGACCGACCGCGCGGCCCAGAAACCGCTCCCCGGGCGGAAGACGGCGAAATCTTCCGAGCCGTCGCCATCGTAGTCCGCGGGAACGGGGAGGTCGCCGGAGAGGCCGAAGGAGAGGCGGGTGAGGCTCCTCGCGGCCCAGAGGCCGGAGGAGGGGCGGAAGACCGCCGCCGCGAGACGCCCGTCGCGGTTGAAGTCCGCCGGCACGGGGCAATCCCCTAAGGCCCCGAAGAAGAAGCGGGTGGCGTTCCTGACCGCCCACCTCCCGTCCGCGGGGCGGAAGACGGCGAGGTCGCTTGTCCCGTCTCCCGTCCAGTCTCCGGGTAAGGGGAGGTCGTCCGGCCCCCCGAAGTAAATCCTCCCGCCGCCCCGCGTCGCCCAGAGTCCGGAGGCGGGGCGGAAGACGGCGGGGTCGGTCTTCCCGTCGCCGCCGTAGTCTCCGGGGACGGGGATATCGCCCGACGAACCGAGGAAGAAGGACGTCGCTCCCCTCACCGACCAGAGGCCGGTCGCCGGCCGAAAAACGACCGGCTCGGCGGCGGGATCGGCGTCATAATCGGCCGACTCGCCCCGGGGAGGGGGGAGGACGCGGTAGACGCCGCCGGAGACCCCGGTGAGAAGGTCGGTCCCCAGGCCATCGTCCCGGATCAGGTTGGAGTCCCCTCCCGCGCCGGCGGCGAGGAAGTAGTAGCTCAAGGGGGCGGCGGGGAGGCACTGGAGGGGCGTAGCCAGGAGGTCGGCGATGGCGAGCGGAGAGCCGCTCAAGGCGGTCTGGTGGGGGGTGCCCACGATCACCTGCACCCGGCCCCCCGCGCAGGCGGAGCGGGCCAGGAAGCGGAACTGGCCGGCGCCGGGCGGATCGGCGTAGTTGGGCGTCACGGAGTCGATCCGCCAGAGCGCGGCGTCGTAGAGAAGTATCGGATCGGCGACGACCACCGCCTCTCCGGCGGTGTCCATCAGCATCCGGAGAGAGAAAGGGACGCCGTAGTAGAGAGTCCCCGTCGACGGGGAGAGGCTCAAATTGGCGGCGGGGGCGGCCTGGACGCTGGAGAGCGCCAGGGAAAGAGCGAGTGTCAGCTGGCCGAGCCGCATGGAGCGCCGCCTCCCTTCGGGAGACATCGGATATAAAAAGCTAACACGCCGCGATGAATATTTCAAATGGGGGGAGTAGCGCGCCCATCCGGCCCGCGGACCTCAAAGGTCCGCGGCTGCGAACGCACACCTGACGGTATCCTCGCGCCTGCCGGATACCCCAGAAAACACCTTGCATATCCCGTAGGCGCGAACCTTTGAGGTCCGCGCGCCGGCCAACTATTCACCATTCACTACGAAATCGTTCCCCCGATATATTCCCGGGTCATCTCCTTCTGGGGGTTCCGGAAGACCTCCTGGGCCGGGCCGGCCTCGATCAGCTCTCCGAGGTAGAGGAAGACGACATAATCGGCGAGGCGCTTGGCTTGGCGGAGGATGTGGGTGACGATGACGATGGTGTAGTCGTCCTTAAGCTCGAGGAACCTCTGCTCGATCTTCCGGCTCGACCTCGGGTCGAGGGCGGAGGTGGGCTCGTCGCCGAGGATGATCTCGGGCTCCACGGCCAGGCCGCGGGCCAGGCAGAGCCGCTGCTGCTGCCCCACGGAGAGGCGGGAGGCGGGCTCCGAGAGGCGATCCTTCACCTCCTCCCAGAGGTCGGCCTCGCGCAGATACCTCTCGACCAGCGGATCGAGAATCTTGCGGCTCCGCGTCCCGTGGATGCGGGGGCCGTAGGCGACGTTGTCGTAGATCGACATCGGGAGGACGAAGGGGCGCTGGGAGAGGAGGCCCATCTTCTTGCGGATCCTCGTCACCTCGACCCGCGGGTCGAAGATGTTCTCCCCATCCACCACGATCCCGCCCGAGACCCGCGCGCCCTCGGCCAGGTCGATCATGCGGTTGAAGGACTTGAGGAGGGTCGATTTCCCGCAGCCCGAGGGGCCGATGATCGCGGTGATCTTCTTCTCCGGTATCTCCACCGAGATGTTCTTGAGCGCCGGCGACGCGCCGTAGAATACGGAGAGGTTGCGAACGCTGATGTGGGTCTTGGGGGCCATTTTACGTGTAACGTGCAAAGTGTAACGTGTAACGAGTGACGTGTGATGGGCAAAACCCCACTACACGTTACACTTTACACGTTCCACGTTGTCACCGCACTACGTGCCTCGTAAACTTCCTCGCCAAGAGACGCGATACTAGACTGATCAGAAGGATGAGCAAGGTCAGGATCAGGGCGGAGGCGTAGGCCCGCTCCCGGACCTCCGGGATGGGCGTGCCGAGCTGGAAGAAAACGGCTAGGGGGAGCGTGGCCGCCGGGCGCAGGAGCGAGGTGGGAAGGGAGTCGGTGAAGCCGGCGGTGAGGATGACCGAGGCGGCGTCGCCGATCCCCCGCCCGAAGGCGAGGAGGACCGCGGTCACGATCCCGGGGAGGCACTGCCGGGAGAGGACCTTGAGCGCGGTCTCCAGCCGCGTCGCTCCCAGCGAGTAGGAGGCCTCGCTGAGCTCGACCGGAGCCATCCTCATCACCTCGTCCATCGCCCGGCACATGATCGGGAGCACGAGGAGAGCGACGGTCAGGATCCCGGCGAGGAGGGAGGCCTGGAGGCCCAGGGCGATCATCAGGGTGAAGCCGAAAGCCCCGTAAACGATGGAGGGCACCCCCCAGAGGACGTCGAGCGAGAAACGGGTGAAGCGGGCGAGCGGCGCGCGGGGATGGGAATAGACGTTCAGGTAGAGGACGACCGGGAGGCTCAAGCCCAGGGCGAGGAGCGTCGCCCCCCCGGCCAGGAAGAGCGAGCCGAGGATGGCGTTGAGGACGCCCCCCTCCTTCCCCAGGTAATAACCGCCCCGGGGGGTCTGGGTGACCATCCGGAGGTTCAGGGCGGGGAACCCCTCGACGACCACGGTGGCGATGATCAGCCCCAGGACGAAAAAGATGACGACCGTGGAGGCGATCATCAGCCCCCGGAAGACTCCCTCTTCTATTTTCCGTCCGTTCATGTCATTCGATCCGGGCCTGGATCCGCTTCAGGATGAGGCGGGAGACGACGATGAAGAAGAGCACCACGGCGAAGAGGAGGAGCGAGGAGAAGAGAAGGGCGGAGTCGTAGAGCGGGATGGAGAGCATCTCCCCGTAGTTGTTGGCGATCAGGGCGGGGAGAGGGTAGGCGGGGTCGAAGACCGAGCGGGGAAGGATGGGGACGTTCCCCGCCACCATCAGGACCGCCATGGTTTCCCCGAAAGCCCGGGAGATGCCTAAGACCACCGCCGCGATGATCCCGGGGAGGGCCCGCCTCAAAACCACGAACTTGACGGTCTGGAAACGGGTCGCCCCCAGGGCGAGGGAGGCCTCGCGCACCTCCCCGGGAACGGATCGGAAAACCTCGACCGAGACGTGGATGATCACCGGGAAGATCATGATCGCCAGGACCGCCCCGCCCGCCAGGACGCAGTAGCCCGTGGAATAGGACCCGAAGAAAGGGGCGATCCTCCCGTTGATCAGGGGGACGATCACCAGCACGCCCCAGAGGCCATAGACCACCGAGGGGATCCCGGCGAGCACGTCCACCAGGGGGCGGGAGAGCTCGCGGACCAGCCGGGGGGCGTATTCCGAGAAATAGACCGCGGAGAGGAGGCAGAGGGGGACGGCGATCACGATCGCCACGGCGGTCACCCAGACCGTCCCCAGGAGGAAGGGGAGGAAACCGAACTCGCCCTGGTTGGGGCGCCAGGCGGAGGAGAAGAGGAGCGAGGAGAGCGGCTTGAGGGAGAGGATCGGCCAGGATCGGGCGAGCAACCCTCCGACCACCAGGAAGAGGATCACGCCCACCAGGAGCGTGACGGAGAGCATCCCGAAGCGGGCGAACCGGTCCTTGAGGAGTCGGAGGGCGCTCATCGCTCATGAATATAAATTCGAAGCTCGCAATCCGAAATCCGAATTTTTCCCTATTGAAGCTTCCCCAATTCTTCCTTCAGGGTCTCCGCCGGTAGAGCGATATATCCCGTCTCGGTCACGAACTTCTGCCCGTCGCGGAGGACCCAGGCCAGGAAATCCCGCACCGCCGGCCGCGCGGGCAAGCCCTTGGTGACGAAGTAGAGGTCGCGGGCGGGGGGAGAGGGATACTTTCCCTCGGCGATCGCCCTGACCACGCCGCCCTGGGTCTCGTAGAAGTTCTCGGAGGCCGAGACCGTCCCGTCGCCGTCGAGGTCGAGAGGGAGGACCCGGACCCCCTCCACCTGCTTCCCGCTTCGGAAATCGTAAGCGAAGCCGATGTTGTTGTAGCCGATCCCGAGGGCGTCCTTGCGCACCGCTTCGGCCAGGCCGGGGTCGCCGTAAACGCCGATCCCCTTCAGGTCCTCCTGCTTCCCGCCAAGGTACTTGGCCCAGGTCTCGGCCGCGCCGCAGGCGTCGGACCGGGTATAGACGTGGATCGCGGCGGGAATATCGGTATTCAGGACGGCGCCCCAAGTTCCGACGGACCCCTTCATCCAGATCCCCTGCAGGGTCTCCTTGGCCACCCCCCGGGCCAGGAGATCGGCGAGCTTCGGGTTGGCCTCGCTGATTGTCGGCACTACGGCATCCTTGGTCACCGCCAGCGGCCAGGCCCCCTTCTCCGCCTCGGCCGGGTTGATCTCCCGGGAGACCATCCCGATGTCCACCATCCCGGCCAGGCAGTCGGCGATCCCCTTCCCCGCTCCCCCGGCGGAGATGTCGATCTTGACCCCGGGACGGAGCTTCTGGTATTCCTCGCCCCACTTCACCGCCATGGGATAGAGCGCCCAGGCGCCGGAGAGGCTGATCGTCTCCTCTTTAATCGCATCCTCTTCCGGGAAGGCGGCGGTCACCGCCATCGCAGCACCGATCACTAATCCCGCCAGCGCAGCTATGGTCTTTTTCATTTCTCCTCCTTATTGAATCTGACCCCGACGATTCTCGTCGGGGTCAGATTAAATAACCCAGCTTCCTCAGCTTCTCCTTCACCTCCTCCAGCTCCTTCTGGTCCCAGACCCGGTCCGCTCGGGGGGAGGAGTTGCTGGTGGAAGCGATGTCGCGCAGAACATATACGGTGAAATCGGTAACCGAATCGAAACCCGAGTTTGGACCGTCGACCAACTGCTTCAGATTGAGGTAAAGGGGGCGGGGAATCTTGATCGTCACCTTGTCATCGGGTTTGGCCATAAGGTGCTCCCATAACACTCTTATAACACTCTTATAACACTCCGGGGAAACTATAATGGAGCATCCCTTCCGGGTCAACAAATATTTTCTTTCCTTTTGGAATATCGATAAGGCGCATCAAAGTCCCGCGGCTACGAACGCAATACCTCCGCCTCCTCAGGACCTCGCATACGCGGACCTGTCCCGACGGATACGTCGGGATAGGTCCGCGCGACCAGAGGCGCCAGCAGGTCGGCCAGATCCTCCACCGCCCGCTCCACCTCCGGGCTCATCCCCTCCCCTTCCCGCCGGCGCTGCGCCTGAACGCCTAGCAGATAGCAGCGGGCCTTCCCTTCCTTCGCCAGGTAGTCCAGGAGCAGGGAAAGCGGCGCGTTGTGCGTCGAAATGCTCCCCGCGAAGATCTCTCCGGGCTGCAGGAGAGCCCACCCGCCCGGACCCTTGCCCATCTCGGCGGCGTCGGCCACCAGAACAACCTCCGGGCGAAGGGCGAGGACCGTCCCCAGATGGTTCTCCGGGACGGCGGCGGCGGGGATCGCCCCGGCGCACCCCTTGGCCCGGAGGCGTCGGGCGAGCTCGTCGCCGGCGGCGTCGTCCCCCCGCCCGGGGCGGCCGACGCCGAGCAGGACCACCCGCCGGCCGGTGAGGGATTTTAACCGCGAATCCTCGCGAATCTTCACGAATCTTACCAACCTGAATGCATATCAACTCAGCCATCGCTCAAGCGCGATCGGACAAGACCACCTCCCGCTTGCAGCGGGGGCAGAGGACCCTCATCCGGTCGGCGCGGCTGGGCGAACGGGCGGTGGAGGAGGGCGTCTCCCCTCCCCCGCGAAGCCCGAGGAAGACCGTGGGGCAGGAATAGGCGAGGGCGCCGAGGCGCTCGTAGATCCAGCGCAGGTGCTCGCGGGTGGCCACGACCTCGCCGCAGGACTCGCAGAGGACGATCTCCTTCTCCACCTTCTCGAGCGAAGCGTTCCGGTCGAGGCAGGCGAGGTCGTAGTCCGTCGAGTGGCTGCACCCCGTCTTGGTGGTGCAGAGGGCGTGGCACTGGCCGCAGAAGATGCACATCCCGTAGCGGCGGACGAGGGTCCGGCGGGCGGGAGCGGCGGCGTCGACCACCTCGATCGCGCCGGTCGGGCAGACCCGGGCGCAGGCGCCGCAGCCCACGCAGACCCTCTCATCCCACTTCATCCGCCCGCGGGAGGTCGCGGGGGGAACGGAAGGGGACGCCGGGAAGGCGAGCGTGTAGGGCCGGGAGAAGAGGGAGCGCAGGGCGTAGGCGATCTCGCGAAGCTTGGGCGTTCTCATCGTGGTGTCAGGTGTCAGGGTAGCGCGACAGGCGATCTTTGCGCCTGACACCGTTTTCCGTTACACGTTTCACTTCACACGTTAGACGTTTTTTCCCCCGGAGCGATGGGCGGCGCGGGCGATGGCGTGGGCGGCGACCGGCGAAGAGAGGAGCAGAAATAGAATGCAGAGGAGGCACTTGATCCCACCCGCCGTGAAGCCGAGCAGGAGGAAGGTCCCGAAGAGGATGGCCGAGGTTCCCAGCGTCACGCACTTGGTCGAGGACTGGAGGCGGTTATAGAGGCCGGGGAAGCGGACCAACCCCAGGCAACCCGCCAGGTCGAGCGCCAAGCCGAAAGCCACGAGGGCCATGCCGACCGCGTCACTCATCGAGCCGTTTCCTCTCTAGGTATTTGGCCAGGGCGAGCGTCCCGATGAAGGATTGGAGCGCCCAGGCGATTCCGATGTCGATGTACCAGCCCCGCCCCGTCGGCACGCCGAGCAGGGCGCAGATGCCCACGATCAATATCCCCAGAATGTCGATCGCCGCCACCCGATCGAGGGCGGTCGGCCCCCGGATCACCCGGAAGACGCAGAGGGCGGCGGAGATGAGGATGATGTACTGGCAGTGCCGGAAGAAGCGGGCGTGGGGAAGGCTGGGAGAGAGGAGGCTGGGGAGGGCCTCGACCGTGAGGGAGAGAACGACCGCGGCCAGGAGGAGAACGGTTCCAATGAGCCAGCGCGCTTTCACTCGAAGATCCTCTTCAGGATGGGCTCGAAGCGGCCGACGATCCGCCGGGCCGCCTCCTCGCCTCCCTCCGCCGGCGCCACGAGATAGTGGAGGAGGAGAGTCCCCGCCTCTCGGTCCACGTCCACCACGAGGACGGGGCGGGCCAGGGTCAGCGTGTTGGCGAGGAAGGTGATCCCGGTGTCGGAGACGAGGCCGGTCTTGATCCTGACCAGGCCGGGGCGGATGGGGAGGGACGGGCGGATGGTCCGGGCGGCGACGTCGCAGCTCGCCTTCAGGCACTCCCAGATGAAAAGCGGCAGGTAGACGCCGAACCAGGCGTAGCGCCGGATCTCCGCGAGCTGGCGGGGTCGGCCGACGAACATGTCGCCGGTGAAGACGGCCACCAGGGCGGCCACCAGTATCCCGGCGGCGACCTCGGGGAGGGTCACCGGCCAGGCGAGGCCGAGCCAGACCAGGACCGAGAAGACGAAAAGGGCCAGCCGGCTTAAGTTTTTCACGTCAGTATCCCCCCAGGCCGAACATGGAGAGGACCCGGTCGCCGTAGGCCCGCCCCGCGGCCAGGACGTCGGCGGCGCGCGAGAAATGGGACCCCGGGAGGTACCAGAGCATCCCCCCGAGGAGGCAGAGCGCGCCCAGAAGCGCGATGGGAACGGCCATGGAGGGGGCGGGGTCTCTCGCCCCCTCCTGCCCGGGGCGGGGCTCCCCGAAGAACGCCCCGCGGAGGAATCTCAGGTAGTAGGCGAGGGTGATCACGGAGACCGCCGCCGCCAGCAGCGCCCCGCCGATCCGGCCGGCGCGGACCGCGGCCAGGATGATCATGAGCTTGCTGAAGAATCCCGCCGTAGGCGGGACGCCGGAGATGGAGAAGGCGGCCAACAGGCTGGTCGCGGCGGTGAGCGGCATCTTCGGGAAGAGGCCGCCCAGCTTCCGGAGGTCGCGCGTCCCGGCGGCCGACTCGATCGCCCCGGCGTCGAGGAAGAGAAGCGACTTGGCGCAGGCGTGGTTGAACAGGTGGAAGAGGGCGGCCGCCAGGGCCAGCGGGGTCCCGATCCCCAGGGCGAAGACGATGAAGCCGACCTGGCTGATGGAGGAATAGGCGAGCATCCGCTTGAGGTCGTCCTGGCCCAGGGCGAGCAGCGCCCCGACCGCCATGGAGAGAAGGCCGGCGGAGACCATCAGGTCGGGGAAAGGGACGGGGGCGCCGAAAACGTTGAAGAGGATCCGGGCGTAGGCGTAAACCCCCAGGGTTTTGATCAGGACGCCGGAGAGCATGGCCGAAACGGGCGCCGGGGCCGCGGGATGGGCGTCGGGGAGCCAGGAGTGAAAAGGGACCACGGCGGCCTTGATCGCGAAGCCGGCGGTGAAGAGGGCCAGGCTGAAGGTGACCAGGGGCGTCATCTCCACCGAGGAGGCGAGATGGGCCAGGCTCAGGGTGGAAGCCTGGCCGTAGAGAAGGGCGATCCCGAGGAGGACCAGGCCCGAGGCCAACCCGCCCAGCACCAGGTATTTCAAGGACGCCTCCAGCTCCTCCGCTTCGGTCCCGAAGGCGACCAGGGCGTAGGAGGCGAGCGAGGCAACCTCCAGGAAGACGAAGAGGTTGAAGACGTCGGCGGTGAGAACGACTCCGTTCAGGCCGGCGACCATCAGCAGGAAGAGGGAGTAGAACTTCCAGCGGTCGGTGAAACGGTCGACGTAGCGGACCGCGTAAGCCGAGCAAAGCAACGCCATCAAGTTGACCACGACCAGGATCAGGGCGCTCAGGTGGTCGAGGACCAATCCGATGGAGAGGGGGGGCCCGTATCCCCCCACCCTCCCCACCATGATCCCCGTCCCGGCCAGCCGGACGGCGGCCAGGAGCGCCAGGGCGAGGAGGGAGAGGGCGGCGGCGACCGAGACCGCCTCGCCCAGCCTTTTCAGCCTCCGGCCGAGGACGGCGATCAGAAACGCCCCGCCCAGGGGAACGGCCGTGAACAAGGGAAGAATGTTCATGATCGCGTAGGCAATCCCTGCGGTGATCGTGGGAGCGGCGTCTGCCCCATCCCGAATTCTTCTTCGGGAACCGCCGCGATTCCAGCCGGCCGGGATCGGGGCGGGAATGCCCCTCCCCCAATTATTCTAGTGCGCGCAATCATATTGGCCCGTGGGAGCGACATTCCTGCCTGCCCCGCATTCCCAGAGTCCACCCGGGGTCGCGACCCCGAATCAGAATCAACCCCGAAGCCTGCGGATCTTGGCGACATCGAAGGTGCCGTATTTCTCATAGAGACGGATGGCGAGCGAGACGAGGATGATCGTGGTGGCCAACCCGATGACGATCGAGGTGTGGGCGATAACCTGGGGGACGGGATCGACCATCTCCCCGATCGCCCCCTCCGGCGCCTCGATCGGCGAGTGCCCCCCCGTCCGGTAGCCGATCAGGACCAGGAGAAGGTTGATCGCGTAGGTCAGGATCGAGAGCCCGATCGCGATCTTGATCAGGTTGCGCTTGGCCGCCAGGCTGTAGATCCCGACCGCCATCAGGATAAAACAGAGCAGATAGACCAGGTTCACGGCTTCTCCTCTTGGTCGGGCCGGGATATGAAGGCGGACATCACGGTGAAGAAGATGTAGATCCCCCCCGCTACGGCCAGGGCCACGGCGATCTCGGAAAGGGGGATGGTCCCGCCGCCGAGGAGGGAGAAGCGCCCCCCGGCGGGGAGCCAGCTCTGGAAGAAGGCCCCGGCGGTGTAGCCGAAGAGGGCGATCAGGAGGAAGAGGAGCGCGCCCAGGCCGACCAGGGGGAGGGCCGCCTCGGGCCCGAACTTCTTCCAGGCCCGCTCCCGGCCGAAGGCCAAGACGAGCTCGATCATGGACAGGGCGATGACCACGCCCCCGGCGAACCCTCCCCCGGGGCCGAAGTGTCCGTGGAGGACGACATAGACCCCGAAGAGGAGGCTCAATCCCACGGTGAGCCGGGCGATCGTCTTCACGATCAGGCTCATCCCCTCCTCGCGGCGTTCGGAACTGACGCTCACGGCGCGCTCCTTCTTTTCCTTCCGATCCGGCGGAGGATGGCGAGCGCGCCGACCACGGCCGCCACCAGGATCGCCGTCTCCCCCAGCGTGTCGTAGGCCCGGTAGCCCAGGGCGATGGAGGTGTCGACGTTGGCCGCCCCGGTCGCGGAGGGCCCCGCCGTCTGGTAGATCTGGGCCACGGTCATCCGGGGCGAACCGAAGGGCGGGAGACCGCCCGCCGCGCGGACGGCGGCGAGGATGAAGACGGCGAGGAAGAGGGCGGCGATCGCCCCCACCGCCCAGCGGCTGCGGGTGGGGACGGTGTCCTCCTCCCGATGGGCGGTCGCCCGGATGAGGAGGATCAGGACCAGGATTTCGACCACGATCTGGACGATGGCGAGGTTCGGGGCCTTGAGGAGGAGAAAGGCCACCGCCAGGCCCAGCCCGGTCGTCCCCACCGCGATCACCGAGGAGTGGAGGTCCTTCATCTCCACCGCGGCGATCGCGGCGACGATCATCAGGACGAGCAATATGATCAATCCAAGCATGGCATCCGTCTCAGCTAGTCAGCTGGTGTAAGTCGAATTTGTGGGAGCGACAGTCCTGCCTACCCCTCATTCCAAGAATCCACCCGGGGTCGCGATCCAAGTCAGCCGGGATCGGGGCAGGAATGCCCCTCCCACGAAAGCAAGACGCATCGATTATTCCACATATCAATATCTCCCGAACAATGCGACCAACAGGACGAGCAGTCCCGCCAGCGCCCAGCTCAGATACCAGGGAAGAACCCCGTTGTGCAACCTAGAGAGGAGGGAGGAGAGGGCGAGCGAGACCCCTTTCGCCCCGGCGTAGAGGTCGCAGAAGGCTTCCCGGCCGAAGAGGAAGCGCAGCGGGGCCAGCTCCCGGAGGGTGGCGTAGAAGCCGGTCCCGGTGACGCGGGCCGCGGCGGGGAGAGAGCCCTCGCCCCCGATGAAGGGCGCGTCCTCGCGGGCCCGGCGGGCGCGGGCGGGGCTTAAGATCAGCCCTCCGAGCAGAAGACCGACTCCCGCGAGCAGGGCCGCGGCGAGCGGCTTCCACGACCCGATCAGGTCGGCGGAGGAGAAACCGCCGACCGCCGGGCCGAAGACGCGGAGCAGGACGGGGCCGAAGGCGAAGACGCCCAGGGCCACGCTGGCCGCGGCCAGGAGCGCCGGAGGCAGCCAGAGCGGCCAGGGCGCCTCGTCCCGTCCCGTCCGGCCGCCGGGGCGGACGCCCAGGAAGATGGCGTGGAGTAGCTTCATGAAGCTCGCCAGGGTCAGGGCGGAACCGAACATCGCCGCGATCAGCCAGAGCGGCCAGAGCCGGGACGCCGCCCCCGTCCCCCCGCGCATCTCGATCACCCCCTGGTAGATAAGCCACTTGGAGAAGAAACCGTTGAGCGGCGGGACGCCGGAGATGGCGAGGGCGGAGACCAGGAAGGAGAGAAAGGTGGCCGGCATGGCGGCGGCGAGGCCGCCCAGCGAGTCGAGGTCGGTCGTCCCTCGCTTCTTCTCCACCGCCCCGACCGAGAGGAAGAGGGCCTGCTTGTAGACCGCGTTGTTGATCATGTGGGCGAGCGCCCCCAGCACCCCCGCCGCCGTTCCCGTGCCGATCCCCAGGACCATGTAGCCGGCCTGGGAGACGGCGTGCCAGCCCAGAAGCCTCTTCGCGTCGTGCTGGACGAGGGCGAAGAGGACGGCGACGACGATGGTGACAGCCCCGACGGCTGGGAGGATAACGAAGAAGGCCGGGGACAGGATGAAATAGACGCAGCAGGCCAGGTAGAGGAGATAGACGCCCGCAAGCTTGTCCAGGGCGGCCGGGAGAAAGGCCGCCGCCGGGAGGGGAGCCTTCTCCGCCGCGTCGGGGAGCCAGGAGTGGAGAGGGACCGCGCCCATCTTGGCCAGGGCGGCGATCAGGAAGCAGACGAAGGCGACCGTCCTCCACCACTCCCCCGCTCCGTCCAGGGCGAGGGGGAGGGAAGGCGCCCGGGAGAGGAGGAGCACGCCGAGGAGGAGGAAAGCGTCGGATCCGCCGACCACGATGAAAGCCTTCTTCGCCGCCGGGGCCGCCGCGGGTCCCCCGGATGCGATCAGGAGGTAGGTGGCGGCGCCCAGGATGCCCCAGAAGAAGAGGAGAACGAGGGCGTCCGGGGCGGAGAGGACACCGAAGGCGGCGCCGAGCGAGAAGAGGAGAGAGGCGTCGTAGAGCCGGCCTTCCGCGCCGGAAGCGGTGAAGCGCTCGGAGTAGAGCGCGATCAGGAAGCCGAAGACGGCCGCGGCGAAGACCAGGAAGCCCTGGACGCGAAGGAGGACCGGGCACGATCCGTCCGCCAGGACCCGGAGGAACTCCCGCCCCGAGGGGAGGAGGCAGTAGGCCGCGACCAGGAAGACGGCGAGCTTTCGCCCGCCGCGCCATCGCTCGGGGACAAGGAGGCAGGCGAGCCCCGCGACAAAGGGCACGATGACTATGGTCGGCAGCACGATCATTTCTATTCAGTTGATCTCAGCGGGCGAAGACCAGGTTCGCCCTGCAACCCATCGCTGGCCTCGGACCCGTAGGGGCGATCCTTGTGATCGCCCTCACGGCTCACGGGCGAAGACCAGTTTCGCCCTTACAATCCATGGAGCGTTCCTTCCATCTCGACGCCCAGTTCGCGGGCAATCCGGGCCGTCTTCGCCCGGGAGAGGCGGATCAGATCCTCGCCGCTCAAGGCGATTTTCCCCGTCTCCGAACGCACCGCCGTCATCCGCTCGGTGCAGCAGTAACAGGGGTCGACCGCGGCCAGGATCAGCGTGGCGTCGGAGACGGTCTCCCCCTTGACCGCGAGGTAGTTGGTGGGGAGGTTCATGTAGCTCGGGGCGCGGATCTTGTAGCGGACGGGGCGGGAGGAGCCGTCGGAGAGGACGTAGTGGAAGCACTCCCCCCGGGGGGCTTCGTGACGCCCGATCCCCTCCCCCGCCGGGAGCGACTTCACCCTGAGGTCGAACTCCCCCCCGGGGAGTTTCTTCAGGCACTGCTCGATGATTCTTATCGATTCATACATCTCGAGGACCCGGACGAGCGCCTTGTCGAAAACGTCGCCGTTCTTGCCCAGGATCACCTTCCACTCCACCCGGCCGTAGGCGGCGTAGGGGTCGTCCCGGCGGACGTCGATGTCCACTCCGGAGGCGCGGGCGGTGGGTCCGAGCGCGCCGAGGGAGACGATCTCCTCCTTGGTCAGCACGCCCACGCCCTTGAGGCGGGCGTGGAGGACGGGGTCGTCGAGCAGGGCGCCCCGGAAGATGTCCAGCGCCGGCTTGATCCCGTCCAGGGTCTTCAGAATCCAGGGGATGTCGGCGTTGTCGAGGTCCCGGCGGATCCCCCCCACCTTCATCATCGCGTAGTGCTGGCGGTTCCCGGTCACCCGCTCGAAGATGTCGAGGACCGGCTCCCGGGTTTTCCAGGCCCACATCCAGAGGGTGTTGTAGCCGATGAAGTGGCCGGCCAGACCGAGCCAGAGAAGGTGGCTGTGGATCCGCTCGAGCTCGCCGATGAAGGAGCGGGCGTAGAGGGCCCGCTCGGGGGGGACGATCCCGGAGAGGTCCTCCATCGCGTTCACGCCAGCGAAGGGGTGGCTCGTCGAGCAGATCCCGCAGATCCGCTCGACCGCGAAGAGCGCCTGATCGAAGGTCTTCGACTCGCAGATCTTCTCGATCCCGCGGTGGTTGTAGCCGATCTCGATCTCCAGCCTCTCCACCCGCTCGCCCTCGACGTGGAGCCGGAAGAACTCCGGCTCCTCCTGGAGCGGGTGGTAGGGGCCGACGGGGATTATGGTTCGAGTCATGATCTATTCAGCGCCACGACAGACAAGTATCATTTGTCATTATTCATTTTGCATTGCTCAAGCGGCTTCGGCGCGGCCCGACCGGGAGTTTTTCTCAGGGGGAACTTCTTGTCTTTCCACTCTTCGCTGGTGAGCAACGGCTCCGTCGAGGCGCGGCCCTTGAACTCGATGCCGAGAAGCTCGGCGGTCTCCCGCTCGATCCAGTCGGCGGCGGGGACGATATCGGCGATGCTGTCGACCGCGGGCCGCTCCCTCCCCAGCTTGACGCGTACGGAGAGGACGACCCCGGAGCGGTCGTCGGAGAAGTGGTAGAGCATCTGAAAACCCTCCAGCGTCTCCACGCCGCTCGCGATGCTGAAGCGGAGCCCGAGTTCCGAGAAGAGCGCCCGGGCGATCCCGCGGACGGCCGCCGGGGCGATCTCGGCGTAGAGCCGCCGGGGGTTCTTCTCCCCCCAATTCAAAATTTCCTTCGGAAATTTTGAATTTAGATATTGCCGAATCTCCGTCGCTTTCATCGTCTCTTCTCTTGCCCGCCGACTCGCAGAGTCGGCCTACCATCCTTTCCGATCCGCCAAAGCGGATCGGAAAGGAGATACTACATCATTTCCCCCGCAATTTCTCCCGCACCACTCCCAGGGCCTTGACCAGCCCCGCGATCATCGCCTCCGGCTTGGGCGGACAGCCCGGGATGTAGACGTCCACCGGGAGGACGCGGTCCACCGGGACAGGGGCGGTATAGCACCCCTTGAAGATCCCCTGGTCCATCGCGCAGGCGCCGAAGGCCACCACGGCGCAGGGCTTGGCCATCGCCTCGTAGACCCGGCGGACCCTCGGAGTGGCCTTGCGCGTCATCACCCCCGTGACCAGGAGGACATCGGCGTGGCGCGGGGAGCCCACCAGGAGGACCCCGAACCGCTCGGCGTCGAAGCGGGGAGTGAGCACGTCCAGGATCTCGATGTCGCAGTTGTTGCAGGACCCGGTCGAGAGGTGGAAGACCCAGGGCGACTTGAGCAGGGCTCGGTGGGCAAGTTTCATGTTTTGTCCGTCGAGATCAATAGGTTGATATGTTGATAAGTAGAATCCGCGGCCGGTTTCCCCTTATCGACATATCAACGTATCGACTTATCAACTACCGTTCTCTTCTCACATACCTAGCAATGCCAGGATCACCGCTCCGGCAGCGAGAGCGGCCAAAGGCCCCCAAAAGAACCGCATCGCCTGGTCGATCCGCACCCGGGGGTTGGTGTTCTTGATCACGATCGCGAGGAAGAGAATGAGGGCGATCTTGCCCGCCCCGGCCAGGATCCCCGGGGCGGAGAGCCCGATCCCGCCCCAGAAGAGGGCGACGAGAAGGACGGGCAGCGTGAAGAGAAGCATCATCCGGGTCAGGCGGAAGAGGGCGAGCGGCGGGCCCGCGTATTCCATGAAGGCGCCTCCGCTGATCTCCGTCTCGGCGTCGGGGAGGTCGAAGGGCGCGAACGTGAGCTTCGCCTGCTGGCAGATCAGGACGACGGCGAAGGCTATCAGGCCGGAGAGGGAGCCTAGAAAAGGACCGTGGACGGACTGGAAAAGGACGATCTCGCCCGGATTGATCGACCCGGCCCGGATCACCGGGACGAGGAGGGCGAGGAGGAAGGGGAGCTCATAGGAGAGGAGGAGCTTCATCTCCCGGCTCGCCCCCAGCGAGGCAAGGGGGTTGGCGGAGGCGAAGCCGCCAATGATCACGGCCGTCGCCGGGACGGTGAGCAGATAGACAACGACGATCAAGTCCCCCAGCGACGCGGAGTGCGGCCAGAGCACGCTCTCCCAGACGAGGAACGCCGCCAGCAGCGCCGCGGCGAAGCCGAAGACCGGGGAGAGGAGGAAAGCCGGCCGCGAGACGCCGGCGGGCACGATCGTCTCCTTCCCCAAGAGCTTCAGGAGGTCGGCCGCCGGCTGGAACCAGGGCGGGCCGACCCGCCACTGGAAGCGGGCGGAGAGCTTCCGGTCGAGGTAGGAGGCGGCCATCCCCCCGGCGGCGGTGAAGAGGAAACCGGGGAAAACCAGCAACCCGAAGATCATCTTCACGAAATCAGTCATAGCTCACAAAACATCTTTCATTTTCCATTTGTCATCGATCATTTATCAAGTGGCCCGTCTGGCCCCAGACGGGTTACTTGAGAGTTGGTAAATGAAAGTTGACCACTGATATATGGTTATACCTTGTCCTTTTCCCACTTCCCCGCCTTGACCAGGACGTGCTCCCCCCAGGGATGGATCTCCTGCGCCGGATCGGGGGCGAAATCGCCGTAGCGGATCGACCCCTCCGGGGCGGAGCGGGCGCAGAGCGGGATCTCGCCGGGGGAGAGGCGCCCCAGGCAAACGTCGCAAACCGAGGTCTGCAGGGGGATGTATTCGGGGATGATCGTCCCGAAGGGGCAGGCGGCGGCGCAGGAGTAGCAGTTGGAGCAGCGGAGGACGTGGCGGACGACCACGTCGTCCTCCCGCTTCTCCAGCGCCTCCTGGGGGCAGGCGGCGACGCAGGCCGCGAGCTCGCAGCGGCGGCAGATCACCGCGAAGGTCGCCTTTTCCACCAGGTCCTGGACCCCGCTGTTTCTCGGGTGATCGGAGTAGGAGCAGGAGACGGCCTCCGGGGGGAGTTTCCGCAGGGCTTCGAGATCGATGAGCAGTTTCATAAATAACGCAATATCGCCCCGAGCTAACGCTCGGGGCTTGCAGTATCGTTTCGATCCGCTCAGCGGATCGAAACTTGTAGGATCATTTCATTTGCAGTAGATGCAGAGGCCCATGCTCCAAGCGCCAGCGATACAACATTTCTTAAGCTTCTCAGTGCCATATGCCCTCGATATCCTTGATCTTGTCGTAGGGTAAAACCGGCCCGTCCTGGCAGACGAAGTAGGGGCCGAGCCGGCAGTGGCCGCACTTGCCGATCCCGCAGGACATGTTCTTCTCCATGGAGAGGTAGAGGGAGGAGGGGGGGAGCTTGAGCTCGGCGATCAGCTTGAAGGTGACGAACTTCATCATCACCGGAGGCCCGCAGACCACCGCCACCGCGCGGGCGAGGTCGACGTCGAGTTGGTCGAGCGTGGTGGTCACCAGGCCCACCTTCCCCGCCCAGGCCGTCCCCTCGGGAACCTTGTCCACGGTGACCCGGAGCGAGACGTTCCGGTGGAGGCGGGGCCAGGACTCCATGATCAGCCGCTTGTAGATCATGTCCTCCGGCGTCCGGGCCCCCGCGCAGAGGACGATCTTGGGGTAGGACTCGATCTCGTGGACCAGGGCCAGGAAGAGCGCCCGCAAAGGGGCGAGCCCCACCCCTCCCCCGACGATCACGATCTCCCTCCCCGCGAAATCGGAGAGCGGATACTCCTTCCCGAAGGGCCCCCGCAGCAAGAGCGTCGCGCCCGGCGCGAGGCGGTGGAGCGCCTCGGTCACCTTCCCCGCCTTCATGATCGTCACCTCGAGGGTTTCCTTCTCGAAGGGGGAAGAGGAGGGCGTGAAGGGAGCCTCCCCCAGGCCGGGGACGGCGATCTCCACGAACTGCCCGGCCCGGAAGGCGAAAGGCGCGGCCGGGCGCAGCACGAAGGTCTTGATCGTCGGCGACTCGGAGATGACGTCGACGATCGTCGCCGGGATGGACTGGTAGGGGTTCAGCATGGTGTCAGGTGTCAGGTGTCAGGTGTCAGGTGGACGTCACGCTTTTTTGATCATGCCAAACACCATCTTGCCCATATGAACACAGTCCGCCCTCAGAGATTCATTGATTTCCTTGCTGATCTCCCGCGATCCTCCCCAGCACCTTGCGGATGTCGATCTTTCCCATGCACGCCTCCACGCAGCGGCCGCAGCCCGTGCAGGCGACGACGCCGATCAGATCGGGGAAGAACTGGAACTTCTTGGAGAAGCGGTTGGAGAGGCGCTCGGAGCGGCGGGCGCGCGGGTTGGAGCCCCCCGCCTCCCGGGAGAAGCCGGGGTATTGGCAGGAGTCCCAGTTGCGGAGGCGGACCGACCCCGCGCGGGCGGGCGATTCTTGCAGGATGAAGCAGTGGCAGGTCGGGCAGACCAGGTTGCAGGCCCCGCATTCGACGCAGGGGAGCGACTCCTCCTTCCAGAGGACGTCCCGGCTCCTGGCCCGCACCACCGAAGGGGCGGGCGGCGCGTCCGGCTGCCCCTGTTCCTTCATCCGGGCCTTTAGCCCGGCGAGGACCCGCTCCCGCAGACCAGCGCGCGCGGCGATCTCCTCCTCCGTCGCCGCCCGGAAGCGCCCGGCGGAGGCGGCCAGGGCCGCCGCGCCCTTTTCGCTCCCGGTCTCGACCAGGCAGCCCTCCGGCAGAACGGTGAGGTTGAGATCGAAGCCGCGGAGAGGATGGGGCTGCCCGCCGACGAGGGGGCAGAAGCAGACCTCCTTGAAGGATGAGCAGTCCTGGCTCACGAGCAAAGTCTCCTCCCGGGCCCGGCGGTAGAAGGGATCGGCGCAGGCCCCTTCCAGGAATATGTAGTCGAGGACCCCGAGACAGGCGAGATCGCAGGCCTTGAGGCCGACGAGGGCGCGGGGATGGGCCGCCGGGGAGACCGGCGCGGGGAACCGGGCCACCGTCTCGCGCCCGGCGAAAAGGAAATTCTTCAGCGACTCGATCGCCCGGTAGGGAGAAAGCCCCTCCGGCGCCTCCCCGCCCGAGGGAGGTGCGAAGGTCCAGTCGCCGTCCAGGCGGCGGGGGACAAGCACCTCCCGCTCCCGCGACAGGTCGGCGAGCCAGCCCGGGAAATCGCGCCCGGTTATGAAGTGGAGGGCGTTCATCCGCGGCGGGCCCGGGAGCGGACCCCGAAGGAGAGGACCGAGAGGGCGCTCGAGAGGTCGATGTTCTCGGCGATCACGCCGCGGGGGAGGGAGAGGCGGACCGGGGTGAAGTTCAGGATCCCCCGGATCCCGGCCCGGGCCATTTGATCGGCCACCGCCGGGGCGGCGGCGGCGGGCACGGCGATGATCCCGAGCACCATCCCCTCCTCCCGGACGGCCCGGGGGAGGTCGGAGAGGGGCCGGATGGAGTGGGAGGAGCCCGGGACCTTCTGCCCGGCGAGCTTGGAATCGAAGACGGCGGCGATGGTGAACTTGCGGCTTCCGAACCCCTTGTAGGAAAAGAGGGCCCGGCCGAGGTTCCCCGCCCCCACCAGGGCTACCTTCTGCTCCCGGTCCGTCCCCAGGATGGCCTCGACCCCGGAGAGAAGACGCCCGACGTCGTAGCCCCTGCCCCGGACCCCGAACTGGCCGAAGTGGGCGAGGTCCTTGCGCAATTGGGCGGGCTTGACTCCGACCAGACTCCCGAAATGGGCCGAGGAGACGGTGGCGGTGCCCTCGGCGCCCAGGGAGAGGAGGGCGCGCAGGTAGAGGGAAAGGCGGCCGACCACCGCCCGGGGGATCGCCGAGTTTAAGGAGCGAGCGGTCATGGTTCGGAATTGTGCAAGATACCCCCTCCGGCGCGCCCCGTCAAGATCAATTGTGATATTTTTCACATATCCAAATGCGTCCCGCGCACTTGGATAGGCGCTTTCCGGTTGCTTCCCGCCCGCGGCCGGCCTATCATGCTTTCCGGCACACCACACCCCATGCCCCAAGGAGGCCGTTTATGAGATGGACGCTGTTGGCGAGCGTTCTGGTCACCGCCCTGGCCCTGGGCTGCGCCGCCCGGAGGCAACCCGAGATCCCCCCCTCCCCGCCGGAACCTCTCCCGGCCGAAGAAACGGCCATTACACCCGGGGAAGGGTCGGCGGCGCAATCCCCCGCCGCGGAGGGCGTTCCCGCCGCGGTCCAGGGACCGGCCTGGGAGGAGATCAAAAAGCTCGGCACCGTTTACGAGGTGCAGGAGGGCGACACCCTGAGCGCCATCGCCGCCAAACACAAGGTGGGGACCGGCCTCCTGGTCCGCCTGAACGGCCTGGAGAACCCTAACCGGATCCGCAAGGGGCAGAAGCTCGTCGTGCTGGAGGGGCCCTTCTCCGCTCGGGTGAGCAAGGCGTTGAAGACCATCTCCATCCGGAAGGACGAAGCCGAAATCGCCTCCTACTCCGTGGCGCTGGGGAGGAACGACAGCACCCCCGAAGGGGAGTTCACGGTCCTGCGCAAGATGGTCAACCCACCCTGGACCGACCCCTACCACCGGACGATCGTCAAGGCGGACAACCCGGAGTATCCGCTCGGCACCCGCTGGATCGAGTTCAAGGCGCCGCCCGGCGCCTACGGCATCCACGGGACCAGGAGCGCCGCCGACATCGGGCAGGACGTCTCCTTCGGCTGCATTCGCGTCCTCCATCCCCAGGAAGAGGAGATCTACGATTTCCTGACCATCGGCTCGCCGGTCGTGATCGTCCCCTAGACCGTGAGTCGAGACATGGCCCCGGGAAACAGCGTCGACGACCTCCTCCTCGCCGCCCTCCTCCTCGCCCGCTACGCCCAATCGTCGCCGGCCGGCGAGGCGGCCCGCCAGGCCCTCTACCTCCTGATCGACCGCTCCCTCGCCCCCACCGCGCCGACTGGCGAGACGAACCTCGCCGAGCGGCTGGAGGACCTCTCCGCCCGGGGGAAGGCGACCGGGGAGGAGAAGGAGAAGATCCTCTCCCTCCACCGGGAGCTCCTCCCCTTCTTCGCCGCCGAGTCCCGCTACGTCCCCGGCTTCATCCAGAAGCGGATCGCCGCCTTCGTCGGGTCGGTGAACGGCCTCTACCGCGCCGCGGGAGGGCGAGACCTCGAGGGCGAGCTGGCGAAGCTTTCGCCGGACGACTGGTCCCGCCTGGAGAAGGCCGCCGGGCCGGCCGTCGCCCAGGTCCGCCTGGCCCGGGACACCATGAGCATCCGGGCGCAGGATTTCCGCGACCTCGCCCTCCTCCGCTCCAAGATCCAGGTCTGGGCGCCCGCCCTCCTCCCCTCCCTGCGGGAGAAGGGGTTCGTCTTCACGCTCGACTCCATCTCCCGCGTGAACCAGAGCTCGGGCTATATCTGGGTCGCCTTCCTCCCTGACCCCTCCCGGCGGAAGATGGAGCAGCCCACCTTCTCCCTCTCCTTCACCCCCCGCCATTGCCGGGCCGGGCTGGAGCTGGGCGGGAAGACCCGGCCGGCCAGGGAGTCCTACTACCGGAAGCTCCTGGCCGGGGAGCTCGATGACATCGTCGCCGAGATGGCTCCGCTCGGCGGCGTCTTCCTGGACGTAGCCTGGTATTTCTCCATCCGCGACTCCCTCCCCATGTCCGATTATCTCGAGGACCGGAACGGCGCGCGCCAGAGCGTGGCCGGAAAGGTCGCCGACGGCCTCCGGCGCCTTCCCGCGGACGTCCTCTACACCTGGAACCTCCTCCTCCCGGTGGTCCTGATCCCGCCCGAGGAGTTCGCCCGGGAGGGGATCGACGGTTTCCTCGTCCGCCTGGCCGGCCCGGTGGTCAAGCTCATCGGAAGGATCGCGGGTTGACCGGCCGGAATCCGCGCGCGGACCTTCAGGTCCGCGGGGTCTCCGGTCGGCAAAGCCGACGGGCTTCACGGCTTAAGCCGTGAAGCCCGTCGCTTACCGCTCTCCGAAAAAGAGCCTATTTCTCCGCCGGGGGCGCGCCTTCGGCCGGAACGGCCGGGGCGGCCGGAGCGCCGGCGCCCATCATTGGGCAGGCGGCCGGACCGCGGCCGGGACCGGACGGGCCATACCCGGATTCATCGCCCCCCCTCATCCCCATGCCCTTCCCCCGGGGTCCTTTCCCGTCCCTCTCTCCCCTCCGCCGGGCGATCATCCGGGAGACCTTCTCCCACTGCTCGGGATTGAGGAGCTTGCGGACCTCGACCATCCGCTGGAGGGCCAGCGCCGTCTGCTCGCGGCGAGCGTCGGCGATCTGGGCGATGAGATCGGAGAGGGCCTTCTCGTCCCCATCACCTTTCTTGATCAGGTAGTCGAACTTCAACTGGGCCACCTTCGCCTTGGCCTGGAGCTCGATCGCGCTCTGGGCGTACTTGACGTCGATCGCCGCCAGCGCCGAGACCTGCTCGGGCGTGAGGGCCATCTCCTCGACCGCCTTCTTCCTCTCCCAGAACTTCGGCCAGCGGACGGACTCCTGGGCCGAGGCCGCCGACGCCGCCGCTACGGCGAACACCGCGAGCATCGCCACGCACATCCACTTTTTCATCTCGCCACCTCCCCGGGGTTGGTCAGGCCCGGCATCTTCGGTTTACTTTCACTGATTAAACAGGAATAATCGGACAAGGTTTAATCGACCATGCCGGCAAGACGCCAGTCTTCGTATGCCGACCTCCTCCGGGTCGTCTATCGGACCTTCGACTACCGCCAGATCGCGATCACGGCCTTAGGGCTCTTCTGCGCGCTCCTGGCCGCCTACGCCTTCTCCACTCTCGCCTATCTCGCCCAGGGCTCCCTCACCTTCCTCCCCTGGTTTCTCAACCTGATGGGAGCGATCGCCTTCTACCTCATCCTCCTCGTCTTCTCCGGCCCCGTCACCGCGCTCGCCCTGCATGAGAAGGCGGGCGGCGAACTCGCTTATTCCCTGCGCCGGGGGATCCGCTACGGGCCCCGCCTCCTGCGCGCCCCCTTAAGCGTCCTCTCCTTCCTCCTCCTCTGCCTGATCCTCCTCTCTGTCCTGATCTCGATCGGGCTCCTCCCCGCGGCCGGCTCCCTGATCTGGTCGCTCCTGATCGTGCCCCAGTTCCTCCTCTCCCTCTTCATCGTGATCGGCGTGCTCACCCTTCTCGCCGGGACCCTCCTCCTCCCCTCCCTCATCATCGACCGGGACCTCCCCGCCCGCCGCGCCTTCCAGGAGCTCACCGCCCTGGTCCGGAAACGCTTCTTCACCTTCTGGGGGTATATCTTCACCATCCTTTTCCTCACCGCCGCCTACTTCGCGGCCGCGACCATCGTCCTCCTGGGCGCCCTCTCGGTCTTCTTCGCCCTCTCCGCTTCCATCCTGGGAGACACGCCCGGGACGGTGATCATGAACATCCCGCCCTTCTTCCACAAGGTGGCCCCCGTCCTGGAGACCGCCCTCCCCATGCCCTCCTCCCTCCCCGCCTCCTCGCCGCTCCTCACCCTGAGCGGAACGATCGCGGGCTTCTCCCTCCTCGTGATCTACGTCATCTGGCTCTCTTACCCCGTCCTCTACGCCATCAACTCCGGCGTGGTGGCCTACCTGGCCCTGACGGAACACAGGGAATAGGGGAAGGCCCCCCGACGGGGTTGTCACCCGTCGAACGGTCGACAACCCGATTGACACAACCCCTTCGGGGTTGAGAGGGATATTGCCGCCGTTTACCCGGGGTAGCGCCTTGGGGCGCAACCCCGGGCTGCTATGACGGAATCCCGTTGGGATTCCCCCGGCGAATGACGAGGCGAGGCCGGCGAGACAACCCCGAAGGGGTTGCGTCTCATAGCCCAGGGTTGCGCCCCAAGGCGCTACCCTGGGACATCACGGGCGTCACGACGATCCCAACCCCGAAGGGGTTGTGTCCCCTAGCCCAGGGTTGCGCCGCAAGGCGCTACCCTGGGACATCACGGGCGTCAGGACGATCCCAACCCCGAAGGGGTTGCGTCTCATAGCCCAGGGTTGCGCCCCAAGGCGCTACCCTGGGACATCACGGGCGTCACGACGATCCCAACCCCGAAGGGGTTGTGTCTCATAGCCCAGGGTTGCGCCCCAAGGCGCTACCCTGGGACGTCACGGTCGTCACGGCGATCCCAACCCCGAAGGGGTTGCGTCCATCAAATCAAAGGAGAGACGCCATGCCCCAATCATTGTCTTGCGTCCATATCCATCTGGTATTCTCTACAAAAAACCGGATTCCCTTCCTCCGGAATGAGCCCTTGCGCGGGGAAATGCTGGCCTACCTGGGCGGGGCTTCCAAAACATTGGGATGCCCCCCGCTCATCGTCGGTGGAACGGAGGATCACATACATATGCTATGCCGTCTGGGACGGACGATCACGCAATCCGATTGGGTCAAAGAGATCAAAAGAGCGTCGAGCGCTTGGATCAAGGAACGCGATCCGAAGACGAAGGATTTCGCCTGGCAAGCCGGATATGGCTCGTTTTCGGTAAGCAGTTCGAACCTGGAACAGGTCCGTGAATATATCTCCCGGCAGGGGGAACACCATCGGCGACAATCCTTTCAGGACGAATACCGAGAATTCCTGAGAAAACATGGCCTGGAATGGGACGAACGGTATGTATGGGAGTGACAGGCTATGACACAACCCCTTCGGGGTTGGGGGGAGATAGGCGCCGTTGACCCGGGGTAGCGCCTTACGGCGCAACCCCGGGCTGCTATGACGGAATCCCGTTGGGATTCCCCCGGCGAATGACGAGGCGAGGCCGGCGAGACAACCCCGAAGGGGTTGCGTCTCATAGCCCAGGGTTGCGCCCCAAGGCGCTACCCTGGGACATCACGGGCGTCACGACGATCCCAACCCCGAAGGGGTTGTGTCTCATAGCCCAGGGTTGCGCCCCAAGGCGCTATCCTGGGGCATCACGGGCGTCAGGACGATCCCAACCCCGAAGGGGTTGTGTCTCATAGCCCAGGGTTGCGCCGCAAGGCGCAACCCCGGGTAATGCGATCAACCCGTGATCGGGGCGGGGACGAAGGAGAGAACGAGGATCAGGAGGACCAGGACGGCCAGGACCCTCCGGCGGTTATCGAGGGGCGTGAGGTCGTCGAGCGGCGGAGGATGGCGGATACCCATGAGCAGGATGATCAAGACCCAGACGAGCCAGCCTTCCCAGAAGACGAGGCCGAGCAGGACCAGGACCCCGACGAAGATTCGGCCGACCAGGGGATGCCTCCTCCCGAAGACGGCATAGGCGACATGGCCGCCGTCGAGCTGGCCGATGGGGAAAAGGTTGATCGCCGTGACCAGAAGCCCCACCCAGCCGGCGAAGGAGACCGGACCGATCATGATCTCCTGGCCGGGGGCGAGCTGGGGGAAGCGCAGGCCGAAGATGAACCGGGCGAGAAGGGAGTCGCCGAAGCTGATCGCTTCCGGGGGCAAGGGCGCGGAAGCGAGCTTGAGCTCGGAGAGACCGGCGAAAATGGCGGCGGCGGAGAGGACGAAGGAGGCAGCCGGTCCGGCGATCCCCACGTCGAAGAGGCTCTTCCGGTCCGGGAAAGGCGAGCGGCTGACGATCAGGGCCCCCATCGTCCCGAAAAGGTTCGGAAAGGGGATGAAGTAGGGGAGCGACGACTTCACACCGTGGCGCAGCGATACGAGGTAATGGGCGAATTCGTGGCAGAGGAGGATGGTGAGGAGGGCGGCGGAAAAGGGCCAGCCCCGGAGGATGAGGAGGGGGCGGGCCACAAGCTCGCGCGGCCCGACCTCCCGGAAGGCGGCGCCGACGAGCAACGTGCTTAAGACCGTGGCCAGGAAGAGGAGGAGGTGGACGAGCGGGCGCTCGGGACGGCGCTCCGTCCGGCCCGGCGCGAACTTGAGCGCCGTCCCCCGCTCGTCCCGGGCCAGGAAGGGGAGGAGGCCGAAGGGCTCTGTATTCTCGCGGATGATCCGGAAGGCCTGATCGGAGGGGAGCCGGAGCGCGCCCCAAAAAACGAGAAAGGGACCCTCGTAACCCCGGTCGGATATCTCCATCACCTCGGAGACCAAGCGGGGCAGTTCCCAGAGGAGATCGGGCGACGAGAGTTCGGCAGCGCCTGGTTTTTTCATTCCACGACAGCCACACGACAGGGCTATTCCGCAACCCCTTCGCAACCTTTAGTAACCTTTAGTAACCTCTAGTAACCTCATTTTCCCCCCTCCCCCCCGGCACCACTTCGCCCTCGGGGAGGGCTCGGCGCAGCTCCTCATAGAGTCCGGCCGGATCGGCCGCCGGGCGCCGCGCGCGCTGAAGCTTCTCCCAGGCGAGGCCGAGCAGACCCCAGAGGAGGGCGGCGAGGAGGCCGATCACGAGCCAGCGCTCCTTCAGGGTGAGCCGGTCGAGTCGGGTCAGGGAGAGGAGCCGGCCGGTCAGCGCGCCGAGCCGCCGGCGGAGAGCGGAGAGGGCGCTCCGGACGCAGGGGAACGATCTCTCGGGCGCGGCCATGGGCGCTCTCCTCCCGTTGCGCGAATGATCGGGCCGGTCAGGCGCGCGGACGGACGACGATGTTGACCAGGCGGCCGGGGACGACGACCACCTTCGCCACCGCGCCCTCGAGGAAGGGCTTCACCCGCTCGTCCGAAAGCGCCCGCTCCCGGACCGACTCCTCGTCGAGATCGGCGGGGACGGTGACGCGGCCGCGCACCTTCCCGTTGACCTGGACCGCCAGCTCCACCTCCTCGGCGATAAGGGCGGAGCGGTCGGCCTCGGGCCAGGCGGAACGGAAGACCGACTCAGCGTGGCCGAGATCCCGCCAGAGCTCCTCGCAGACGTGGGGGACGAAGGGAGCGAGGCAGAGAACCGCCGCCTCCAGCGCCTCCCGCATGACTTTAAGGCCGGTCGCGCGCCCCGCTTCCGGGGTGGTGGAGTAGGCCTCGTTGACGAGCTCCATCACCGAGGCGATCGCCGTGTTGAAGTGGAAGGCGCCCTCCATGTCGCGGCTCACCTTGTCGATCGTCTGGTGGGTCTTGCGGAAGAGCGCCTTTTCGGCGGCGTTCAGCGCCGAACGGTCGACCGGCGTCCGGTCGAGGCCGGCCAGCGCGGGGGCCGTCTCCTGCACCTTCTTCCAGAGGCGCTTCAGGAAGCGGGAGGCTCCCTCCATCGCCTGATCGTTCCACTCGGCGTCCTTCTCCGGCGGGCCGATGAAGAGGGTGTAGAGGCGGACCGCATCGGCCCCGTGCTCGGCGATGAGCCGGTCCGGGGGGACGACGTTGAGCCGCGACTTCGACATCTTCTCCAGCCGCGCTTCCACCGGCGCGCCGGAGGCGGCGTCCACGGCCTTCCCGTTCTCGAAGCGGACCTGGTCCGGGGAGAGATACCCCTTCCCCTGGGAGTAGTAGGCCTCCTTGCAGATCATCCCCTGGGTGAAGAGCTTCCGGAACGGCTCGGAAAACCCCAGGAGACCGGAATCGAAAAGGACCTTGGTGAAGAAGCGGGCGTAGATCAGGTGCATCGTCGCGTGCTCCACCCCGCCGATATACTGGTCCACGGGGAGCCAGAGGTTGCAGAGATCGGTGTCGAAGGGCTGGGTGTTGTCCCGGGGGGTGAGATAGCGGAGGAAATACCAGGAGGAGTCGACGAAGGTGTCCATGGTGTCGGTCTCCCGGACGGCCGCCCCTCCGCATTCCGGACAGGTCGTGCGCTTGAACTCCTCGGAGAGAGCGAGCGGGGACTGGCCGGTAGGGACGAAGTTCACCTCCCGGGGGAGCAGGACGGGGAGGTCCCGGACGGGAACGGGCACCGCCCCGCACTCCTCGCAGTAGACGATGGGGATGGGCGCTCCCCAGTAGCGCTGGCGGGAGAGGAGCCAGTCGCGCAGGCGGTAGTGGACGACCGCGCGACCAAGTTTCTTCTCCGCGAGCCACTCGGTGACCTTCCCCTTTCCTTCCCGGGCTGGGGTGCCGTCGAAAACCCCGGAGGCGACCATCGTCCCCGCGTCCACGTCCTCGTAGGCGGCGGAGAGCTCTCCGCCGTCCCAGCCGGGGGGGGCGATGACCACCCGCACCGAAAGGCCGTGGGTCCGGGCGAAGTCGAAGTCCCTCCGGTCGTGGGCGGGGACGGCCATGATCGCGCCCGTCCCGTAGGTCATCATCACGTAGTCGGCGGCCCAGATCGGGATCTCCTCGCCATTCACCGGGTTGACCGCCCAGGCCCCGGTGAAGACTCCGGTCTTCTCCTTGTCCACCGCCGCCCGCTCGATCTCCGACTCCCGTCCGACTTCCTCCCGGTAGGAGAGGATCTTACCCCGCTGCTCGGGGGAGGCGATCTCGTCGAGGAGGGGGTGCTCCGGAGCCATGACCATGAAGGTCGCCCCCCAGAGGGTGTCGGGGCGGGTGGTGAAGATGCGGAGCGCCCGGCGGTGCCCCTTGATCCGGAAGTCGACCTCCGCCCCCTCGGAGCGGCCGATCCAGTTTTCCTGCATCGTCTTGACCCGCTCCGGCCAGCCGTCGAGCGTCTTCAGATCGTCGAGCAACCTCTGGGCGTAGGCGGTGATCCGGAAGAACCACTGCTCGAGGTTCTTCTTCTCCACCGTCGAACGGCAACGCTCGCACTTCCCGTCGATCACCTGCTCGTTGGCGAGCGACGTGGAGCAGGAGGGGCACCAGTTGACAAGAGCCTTCTTTTTATAGGCGAGCCCCCGGTCGAAAAAATGGAGGAAGAGCCACTGGGTCCAGCGGTAATACTCGGGCGAACAGGCGGAGATCTCCCGGTCCCAGTCGTAGCCCACCCCCCACTCCCCCATCTGCCGGTGCATGGTGGCGATGTTTCGGGCGGTGGAGTCGGCCGGATGGACGCCGGACTTGATGGCGGCGTTCTCGGCCGGGAGGCCGAAGGAGTCCCAGCCCATCGGAGCGAGGACGTTGTACCCTTTCATCATGTGGTAGCGGGCGACGGCGTCCCCGATGATGTAGTTCCGCCCGTGGCCGACGTGGAGGGCGGCCGAGGGATAGGGGAACATCATCAGGCAGTAGAACTTCTTCTCCGCCCGGGAGAGATCGGTCCGGAAAAGGCCGATCTCGCCCCAACGGGCGCGCCATTTCTTCTCGATGGATGCGAAGTCGTAGTCTTTCATGGGCGGACTGGTATGATAGCACTTCGCGGGGGGTATTCAACGGCGGAGTGGCCGTATCGCGCGGGGAACTATCCGACGGCGGGAAGGGCTGCCCGCCTCATTCCCCGTCGACCGAGGAGACAATCTCGCTCCTCTTCGCCGCCGACGCCTTTCTCATCCTCCAGTTCAGCGGCCTCCGCCACCACGCCTTTCAGAAGCACGTCCACGAGTTCACGCTTGCCCGGGAAGCGGTGACGGGGATATTCCTCGGCAAATACTCATCTTAGGAATCCAGGAAACCAGGAGGGGGCGGCGTGCCCCCCTTCCCTGTTCTCCTGGTTTCCTGGCTTCCTAAGATATTCCTTTGCTTCCTAAGATGCTTCTTCGTCCCGGAATGATTTCAGGAGGGCCAGGTTCCTCAGGTCGTCCTCCGGCGTCTTCTTGGGGGTCTCGATGATGAAGACCTTCTCCCGGAGAGCCGGATGGCGGGCGATCCTCCTCATCCCTTGGAGCCCGATCTCCCCCTCGCCGATGTGCTCGTGGCGGTCGCGGTGGGAGCCGAGGCCATACTTCGAGTCGTTGAAGTGGACGAGGCGGAGGCGGTCGAGGCCGAAGAAGCGGTCGATCTCGGAGAGCGTCCGGTCGAGGCCGACGGCGCTCCCGACGTCGTAGCCCGAGACGAAGGCATGGCAGGTGTCGAGGCAGAGGTAGAGCCGGTCCGCGACGCCGGACAGGCCCATGATCTCGGCTATGAATTCGAAGCGGTGGCCGAGGCTCGAGCCCGCGCTGGCGGTGTTCTCCAGGAGAACCTCGACCCCGGTCTCGCCGGACCGGGACAGGGCCTCGCCCAGGGCGTTGGCCATCCGCTCCAGGCCGGCCCGGAAACCCTCCCCCCGGTGGAAGCCGACATGGGTGACGAACATCCGGGCCCCGAGCGAACGCGCCCGCCCGAGATCGGTCGCAAAGGCCTGGAGCGACTTCCGGTAGATCCCCTCGTCCGGCGAGGCGAGGTTGATCAGGTAGGGGGTGTGGACGACGACCGGGTGAAGGGAGCGCTCCGCGCAGAGGGCGCGGAAGCGGTCTCCCTCGGCGGGGGCGAGGACCTTGACCTTCCAGCCCCGCGGGTTCCCGCTGAAGATCTGGACCGCCTCGCAACCGACCTCCACCGCCCGGTCGACCGCCTTCTCCACCCCGCCGGTGATCGAGATGTGGGCGCCGACTCTCATTTCTTGAGAGGCCGCTCGCGGCCTCTCAAGAAATGAGGCGGCAGAAGGCGGCGATCTTCCGGTAGGCCTTCTCCAGGACGTCCTCGGGGGGGAGGAAGACCACGCGGAAATGCTTGGTCCCTTTCGCCTGGCCGAAGCCGGTCCCGGGGACGGTGACCACGCCGCACTCCTCGATCAGCCGCCGGACGAAATCGTCGTCGGAGATGGGCAGCTCGATCCGCGGGTAGGCGTAGAAGGCGCCCTCGGGCTTGACGCAGGTGATCCCGGGGATGGAGTTCAGCATCTTCACCGTGAGGTCGCGGCGGCGCGAGAGCTTGGCGGTGGTCTCGGCGAGGTGGGACTGGTCCCCCTCCAGGGCGGGACGGATCGCCCACTGCTCGGGATGGTTGGCGCAGAGGCGGGCGCGCAGGAGCTTGTTCACGCCCTCGAGATACCCTCCGAGGACCCGGGCGTCGCCGCTGATCACCGCCCAGCCCACCCGGAAGCCGGGGGCGAGGTAGTTCTTGGAGAGGCCGGAGAGGGTGACCACGGGGACGTCGGCGTCGAGCGCGGCCGGGGAGGCGTACCTCCCGCCGTCCAGGATCAGGCGGTCGTAGATCTCATCGGAGAAGATGACTAGATTGTGCTTCAAGGCCAGGCGGACGATCCCCCGGACCGTCTCCTCGTCGCAAAGGGCCCCGGTGGGGTTGTTGGGGTTGATCAAGACGATGCCCCGGGTCTTCCGGTCGATCTTCTTCTCAATGTCCTCGAGGGCGGGCTGCCAGCGGTTCCCCTCGTCGAGCACGTAGTTGCGGGGCTCCACCTCGAACTTGTTCAGGATGGCGGAGTAGGTGGGGTAGCCCGGGGAGGGGATGAGGAGGTTCTCGCCCCGGTCGGCCAGGGCGGCGAAGCAGATGTCGATCGCCTCGGTGGCTCCGGTGGTGACGAAGACGTCGCGAACGGAGCGGATCCCCTTCCGCTGCGCCTCCCGGGCGATCGCCTCCCGGGCCTCGGGCACGCCCGAGGAGGGGGCGTAGCCGTTCTGGTTCTCCCGCAAGGCCCGGTAGGTGGCCTCGATGATGTGCGGCGGGGTGCGAAAATCGAAGAGGTTGGGGTCTCCGATGTTAAGGTAGAGCATCTCCTTGCCCTGGCGGGCGACCTTCTCCGCCAGGACCACGATATCCCGGATGGCGTAGGCCACGCGGGAGGTGCGGGATGCCGGCTTGATCGAGCGGTTTGTCATGAGGGGGAGAAATATAGCGGGAGAAAGGAGAAAGGGCAAGGGGGGTTTAGGTATCAGGTGTCAGGTGTCAGGTGTCAGGCGTCAGGGTTCAGGGGCGAATGGTTTTTCCTGAACCATTAATCACCTTCCTGTCCGTCCTCCTCCAATTTCGCCATCCGCTCCGGGGCGGAGACGCCCATGATGGCGAGCCCCTCGGCGATCACCGCCTGCACCGCCCGGGAGAGGGCGAGGCGGGCGAGGGTCACCGCCTTCTCCTCCCCGATCACCCGCCGGCGGTTGTAGTAATTATGGAAGGTCTGGGCGAGATCCTCCAGGTAAGCGGGGAGGAGGTGCGGCTGGAACGTGGTCGCGGCCTGGCCGATCAGCTCGGGGAAGAGGAGGAGGCGCTTGATCAGTTCCGTCTCCTCGGGGAGGGTGAGCGCTGAGAGGTCGACCGATCCGGGGTCGGGGAGTTCCTCCCCTCCCCCTTCCCGATGCCGGCGGAAGATGGAGCAGACGCGGGCGTGGGCGTATTGGACGTAGTAGACCGGGTTGTCCGGGGACTGCTTCCGGGCCAGCTCCAGGTCGAAATCGAGCGGAGATTCCTTGCGGCGGCGGACGAAGAAATAGCGGGCGGCGTCGACGCCCACGTCCGCCATCACCTCGCTCAAGGCGACGAACTGGCCGGCCCGGGTGGACATCCTGACCTCCTCCGTCCCCTGGAAAAGCTTGACCAGCTGAACGATGATCACGTGCAGGCGCTCCGGGTCGCGGCCGAGGGCCCGGAGGGCCCCCTTCAGGCGGATGATGTGGCCGTGATGGTCCGGCCCCCAGAAGTCAACCAGGAGGTCGAAGCCCCGATCGAGCTTGCGGACGTGGTAGGCGATGTCGGAGGCGAAGTAGGTGAGGTCGCCCCCGGTCTTGGTCAGGACCCGGTCCTTCTCGTCGCCGTGGGAGGTGGAGCGGAACCAGAGGGCATCGTCCTTTTCGTAGGTCTCCCCCCGCCGGGCGAGCTCGGCGAGGACCTCAGCCACCGCCCCGGAGGCGACCAGCTCCTTCTCGCTGATCCAGGAGTCCATCCGGACCCGGAAGCCGTCGAGCTCCGAGCGGTTGAGGGCCAGGAGCTCGTCCATGGCGAAGCGGGTGCAGAAATCAAGCGCCTCCTCCTCGGAAGAGTCGGCGAGCGGCTTGCCCGTCTCCGGGAGGGGCCCGCCGGGCAGCTTCCTCGCGACTCCGATCAGGTACTCTCCCCGATAGTGATCATCCGGGAACTCCACCGCCTCCCCCTTAAGCTCCCGCCAGCGGAGGTAGAGGGAGCGGCCGAGCGTCCGCATCTGCCGACCACGGTCGTTGAGGTAGTATTCCCGGGTCACCCGGAAACCGGCCTTGGCGAGGAGGCTCCCGAGCGTGTCGCCCACCGCCGCCTGGCGCCCGTGAGCGACGGTGAGCGGCCCGGTGGGGTTGGCGGAGACGAACTCCAGAAGGACCTTCTTCCCCTTCCCCGCGCCGGTCTCGCCGAAGCGCCCGGCCCGGGGGAAAAGGGAGCGCAGGGCATCCTGGAAGGCGCGCGGGGCGAGGCGGAAGTTGAGAAAGCCCTTTTTCGGATCGGCCACGGCGGCGGCGGCCGGATAGCGGTCGGCCTCCGGCCAGGAGGAAACGACCGCGGCCAGGGCGGAGGCGATGGCGGCGGGCGGACGGCGGAGCCGGCCGGCGAGGAGCATGGCGATGTTGCTCGCGAGGTCCCCGTGTTCGGGGTCGCGGGGAGGCGCGAGATCGACCGGGGGCAGGGCGGCCTCCGGGAGGGAACCCTTCTCCACCGCTTCTTGAAAAGCCCGCTCGACGAGCGCGGCGATCTTCTGTCGGATCTCAGGCGTCACGGCAAGGAAAAAGTAATCAGTGATCAGTAATCAGTGACTGATCACTGATCACTGCATTTTCGGTTACTGTTCACTTCAGCTTAGGGGCGTCCCCCCAAAGCGTCTCCAGGGAGTAGAAGGCGCGGACGGCGGGCAGGAAAACGTGGATGAGAACGTCGCCGCAGTCCATGACCACCCAGCGCCCCTCGGGGAGTCCCTCCGTCGCGCGGATGGGGATGCCCTCCGCCTTCAACCCGTCCCGGATCGCGGAGACGATCGCCTCCGCCTGCCGCTCGTTCTGGGCGGTGCAGATAAAAAATACGTCGGCCAGGGAGGAGATCGCGCGCATGTCCAGGGCGACGATCGCCTCCGCCTTCTTCTCCGCCGCCGCCGCCCGGGCGATCCGGACGGTCTTCAGGGCCGGCCAGGGACGCGGCCGGGCGGGGGGTTTCCGGTTTTTCCTCTCTTTTTTCATCGGTCGTCTATATCCTCCTCGCTCCGCGGGCCTAAAGGCCCGCGGCTACGGAACATCCGGCGGAACGGCCGCCGGGGGGATAATCATAGCACATGCGCATACAGCCCTTTCTCCCGGAGATAGCGCGCGACGGGGGGAGGCACCCTTCCCCGGAGGCTCAGCCCCCGCCGGGCGCGCTCCCGGATCACGCTCGAGGAGACGGGGATCGCGAGTTCCAGAACATTGCCCCCGCCGCGGCCGAGGATTCTCCTCGCCCAGGCGGCGTTCTCTCCCGTCATCCCCCGGAGGGGATGGCCGGGGCGGCGGACCACGATGAAGCCGACCCTCCGGACCAGCTCGCCGATCCGCTTCCAGGAAGCGATCGTCTTCAGGTTGTCGGCTCCGATGATCAGGTGGAATTCGGCCCGGGGGAAGCGGCGGCGCAGGTCCCGGACCGTTCGCACCGTGTAGGACTTCCCGCCCCGGGCGATCTCCATCCCGGAGAGGGAGTACCTTCTCTTCCCGCGCAGGGCCAGCCGGAGCATCGCCAGGCGCTTGGAGGCGGGGGCGAGGTCGGCGGAGGACTTGTGCGGAGGGAGGGCGACCGGGATGAAGATGACCCGGTCCAGGCGGAAGCGCCGGAGGGCCTCCCGGGCGATGGCGAGATGGCCGTTGTGAACGGGGTTGAAGGTGCCGCCGAGTATCCCGATCCGAGTCATCGTGCCCCGTGGAACGTGTAACGTGTAACGTGCAACGGATCCGCCGGCGGCATACGCCCCAGTGTTCTGGTTGCGCCGCCCGCTTTCACAGGATCAGCAGGCTGTCCCGGTGCACGACCTCCTTGTAGTCGAGGCGGCCCAGGATGGCGGCGATCTGGGAGGTCTGGCAGCCCCGGATTTTCATCAGATCCTCCGCCCCGTAGTTCGTGAGACCGCGGGCGAACTCGACCCGGTCCGGACCGAGTATCCCCACCATCTCCCCCGGCCGGACGTTCCCCTCGACCCCGGTCACCCCCGAGGCGAGGAGGCTCTTGCCCCGGGAGACCAGGGCCCGGCGGGCCCCTTCGTCGACGATGATCGCCCCCTGGCGGATCCGGGAGAAGGCGATCCACCATTTCTTCTCGCCGGCCCGCTCCGGGGAGGCCAGGAAGAGCGTCCCGATCGGCCGGCCGTCGAGAAGATCGGCGAGCACCGATGGCCGGCGGCCCGGCGCGATCGCCATCATCCCCCCGCTGCGGGAGACGATCCGCGCCGCCAGGAGCTTCGAGCGCATCCCCCCGCGGGAGAGCTCCTTATCGGAGCCGCCGGCCCACGCCTCCAGCTCCGGCGTGACCCGCTCCACGATCGGGACGACCGCGCGGCCGCCGCCCTCCGGGCGGAGGAGGCCGTCCACGTCAGTGAGGAGGACGAGGAGATCGGCCCGGATCAGGGCGGAGACCAGGGCGGAGAGATAGTCGTTGTCGCCGAACCTGATCTCGTCCACCGCGACCGAGTCGTTCTCGTTGACGATCGGGACCACGCCCCGCTCGAGAAGGGCGACGATGGCGTGGCGAACGCTGATCCGGCGGCGGACGTCCTCCCGGGTGAGGAGGATCTGGCCGACCTTCAGGCCGTGGGCGGCGAAGGCGTTCCGGTAGAGGTGCATCAGGCCGGCCTGGCCCACCGCGGCGGCGGCCTGGAGGCCGGCGAGGTCGCGGGGGCGCCCCGGGAGCTTGAGCTCGATCACCCCGGCGCCGATCGCCCCGGAGGTGACCAGGGCCACGTCCTTCCCCCGGCGGCGGAGCTCGGCGATCTCCGCGGCGATCTTCCTGATCATCTCGGGGTCGAGAGGGGTACCCTTCCCGGTCAGGAGGTAGGTCCCTACCTTGACCACGATCCGCCGGACGGGGCGGAGGAGCGCGACGCGATCGACCGAGATCGGCGCGAAAGCATTTTTCCCGGTGGTCATGAGATCCCCCGTCCCTCCCTCTCCGCCGCCAGGGCGAAAATCGCCTTCTGGAGGCCTTCGGTTCCCTCCCCGGTCAGAGCCGAGACCGGGAAGACCCTCGCCTTCGCCAACCGCGAAGAACGGAGAAAGCCCTTCAGCTTCCCCCGCGCCTCCGGAAGGTCCATCTTGTTCGCCGCCACCAGGAAGGGCTTGGCGGAGAGGAGGGGATTGTGAAGCTTAAGCTCGGTCCGGAGGGACCGGTAATCGTCGAGTGGCGTCCGCCCGTCGACGCCGGCGATGTCGAGGACCATGACCAGGGCCCGCGTCCGTTCGATATGCCGGAGAAAATCATGGCCCAGCCCCACGTTCTCGTGCGCCCCTTCGACCAGTCCGGGGATGTCGGCGATGGTGAGGCGCCGACCGAGAGCGCCTTCCATGACTCCCAGGACGGGGGTCAGGGTGGTGAAGGGATAGGGCGCGATCTTCGGGCGGGCGCGGGAAAGCCGCGCGATCAGGGAGGATTTGCCGGCGTTGGGGTAGCCGACCAGGCCGATGTCGGCGATCAGCTTCAGCTCCAGGAGAAAGACGCCCTCTTCTCCCGGCTCTCCCTTCTCGGCGAAGCGGGGGGCCTGGCGGGTGGAGGTGGCGAAGGAAGAATTGCCCCGCCCCCCCTTTCCTCCCCGGGCGAGGGTGAGCGTCTGCCCCTCGGCGACCAGGTCGCCCAGGACCCGGTCGGTCTCCGGGTCCTTGACCAGCGTGCCCCGGGGGAGCGTGACCTCGAGATCCGAGCCGTCCTTCCCGGTCTGGTTCTTGCCGCGGCCGTTCTCGCCGTCGGGGGCGAAAAGCAGGGGGCGGTAGTAGCAGTCGAGGAGGCTCGTCACCTCGCCGCGGGCGACCAGGACCACGTCCCCCCCCTTGCCGCCCCGCCCCCCGTCCGGGCCGCCGCGCGGGACGAACTTCTCCCTCCGGAAGCTGACGCAGCCGTTCCCCCCCCGGCCGGCCCGGGCGCGCACGGTGATCCTATCGACGAACTGGCTCTTCAAGCCTGAGGGGCGACGGGGTGAACCGAGGCGACCTTGCGCGGGCCGCGCTGGTCGAAGGAAAGGGTGCCGTCGGCGAGGGCGAAGAGGCTGTCGTCCTTGGCCTGGGCGACGTTGAGGCCCGGGAAGATCCGGGTCCCCCGCTGCCGGATGATGATCGAACCCCGCCGCACGAACTGGCCGTTGTTCCTTTTCACGCCCAGCCGCTGGGCGTGGCTGTCGCGGCCGTTGCGGGATATGCCTGCGCCTTTGGTTCCCACTGCTCTACCTCCTGGCTCGAATATTTCTCCGGGGGATTACTTTTCCGCCCGGTGCGCCTTCTTCGCCGCCGGCTTTTTCTCCGCCGCTTTCTTGGCGGCCGCACGGGGAGGCTTCGCCTCCGCCTTCTTGACTTCCTCCGGCGCGGACTGGCCCGGGAGGAGGATAGCCTTCACCTCCAGCTTGAAAACGTCCTGGCGATGGCCCACCTTCCGGTGGTAGTCCTTGCGGCGTTTGTACTTGTACGCGATGACCTTCGGACCGCGGGAGGAGGAGAGAACCACGCCCTGCACCGTGTATCCTTCCAGATGCGGCCGGCCGAGTTTCAGTTCGCTCCCGTCCCAGAGCAAAAGGACCTTGTCCAGCGTGATGGGCTGGCCGGGGGCGGCCGGCAGGCGGTCGGTCTCTATGACGTCCCCCTCCTTTACCAGGTATTGCTTCCCGGTGACTTCGATGACCGCTAAATTCATCTTCTTGCTCCCTCTGATTGGTGTCTAAAGCGAGACTGTATCTTAACCGCCAAGTTGATCCTGTCAACCACAACCTGCCGCCCGGCGAACCGGCGGCCGGGCCGGACGCGCCCGGTAGGCCGGTTCTGTGAACCGGCGGTCGGGCCTGACGCGCCCGGACATAGTCCGGGCCTACAAACCGGCGGCCGGGCCGGACGCGCCCGGACACAGTCCGGGCCTACAGAACCGGCGGCCGAGACAGCGGATCATCTGATTTTCCGGGAGGCGCGGGAAATCCCGCGCCTCCCGGGAAATCAGACCTTCTGCTGGCCTTCGGCGGTGAGCGCCCAGAGGATGTATTGACGGGGGCCGAGGGCGAGCGAGTCGATCACGGTCAGGCGGATCTTCTTCTGGTGGGCGAGCGCGCGCAGGTGGTCCCACTCCTCCTCCAGGAGGTAGCGGGCGAGGTCGGGATGGGCCTCCACCCGGAAGCGGCGGATGTCGGGGAGGCGGTGGAGGGCGCGAAAGAGCTTCCGCTCCAGCTCCAGGGCGAGGCTGAAGGGCGATTTCAGCATCCCCAGCCCGTCGCAGCAGGGGCAGCGCTCGTAGACCCGGTGGAGAAAGCTCTCCTGCTCCCGCTCCCGGGTGATCTGGACCAGCCCGAAGTCCGACATGGGCAGGACCTTGGTCCGGGCCCGGTCCCGGGAGAGCTCCCGGGTCAGGATCGACATCACCTGGCGCCTAAGCTTCTTCGACTCCATGTCGATGAAATCGATGACGATGATCCCGCCGACGTTGCGCAGCCGAAGCTGCTTGGCGATCTCCTCGGCCGCCTGGAGGTTGGTGGTGAGCGCGGTCTGCTCCTGGTCGCGGCGGGACTTGTGCTTGCCCGAGTTCACGTCCACGGTGACCAGCGCCTCGGTCTGGTTGAAGACGATATGGCCGCCGCACTTGAGCATGATCTTGGGCTGGTAGAGCCTCTCCACCTCCTCCTCCAGCTTGTACTTCTCGAAGAGCGGCTCCGGACCCTGATGGAGGATCACCTCCGGCGGGTTGGCGGGGACGAAGGCGGAGATGAACCGCTTGATCGCGCGGTGCTCCTCCTTGGAATCGGTGACGATCCGCTGGACGTCGGTGAGGAGGGCGTCGCGGATGGAGCGCATGACCAGCCCCATCTCTTCGTGGATGAGGGCCGGAGCCCGCACCTGCTTCTCCTTCTCCTGGACCTCCTTCCAGATCTCGAGGAGGCCGTCGAGATCCTTGCGCAGCTCCTTGGCCGAGGCGTGGAGCGCCGCCGTCCGGACGATCAGGCCGACCTCGGGCGGGATGCCGATCTCCCGGATCAGGGAGCGGAGGCGGTGGCGCTCGGCCCGGTCGGAGATCTTGCGGGAAACGCCGATCCGGGCCTCCCGGGGCATCAGGACCAGGAAGCGGCCGGGAAGACTGATCTGGGTGGTGAGGCGGGGGCCCTTCGTCCCGATCGGCTCCTTGACCACCTGGACCAGGATCTCCTGGTTCCGCTGCAGGAGGTTCTGGATGGTCATCCCCTTCTTCAGGGGCGGGTGCTTCTCCCCCTCCTCGTCGTCGGCGAAGTCGTCCCAGAGGGTGGAGGACTCCGCCGTCTCGTCCATGGGCAGGAAGCCGTGCTTGCCGGTCCCGATGTCCACGAAGGCGGCGTTCAAGCCCGGGAGGATGTTGGCGACCTTGCCCTTGTAGATGTTGGCGAGCTGGCGGCGGCCCTCCTCGCGCTCCAGGAAGAACCAGTCGAGCTTGCCGTCGATCAGCACCGCGATCCGGGATTCCCGGGGGTGCGAATCAATGATGATTTCCTTGGTCATACATTCTCCTTGAAACGATGCCCGCGTTGACGGTCGTCGTCTGGTCGAAAGACCGTCGCCAAGTTCGCAATCCGAATTATCATCCGCCGCTCGGGCGGAAATCTTTCTCCTTGTCCTACAGTCCCTCTCCGATGAAACCGAGCCTCTTCCAGCGCGCCCCGCGCAAGCCTTCCGCGGGCTGGGCCAGCAGGGCCTGCAGGACTTCGGTCGGGGACGCCCCCGGCAGGGCGACTTCGACGGAAAGCTCCCGCTTCCCGCCCTCCTCCTCCGCGAGGGAGAGGGCGCGCACGCCCCGGCGGGCGTCGGCCACCCGGGCCTTCCCCTTCCGCACCCCCTCCACCCTGGCCTCGGAAAGAGCGAGGAAGGATTCCAACTCCGCCTGGCCCAGCGCCCACTCCGGGAAGAGCGAGACCACATAGCGGGCGCCGGCGATCGCGGCCATGAGCGTCGGGGAGGACGGGGGAAGCGCCCGGGCTCCCCCGATCCCGATCCCCGGGGGCAAAAACCCGCCCAGTGTAGCGATTGCCGCCGGGATGTCAATCTCTCCCGTCAGCTCGACATCGCAGATCTCCCGGAGCCCCTCCATCCCCACCTTGAGGGGCGGGCAGAAGGTAAAGCGGGGATGGGGAGTGAAACCCTGCGAGTAAGCCACCGGGAGGAGAGCCCGGGAGAAGGCCCGGAAAAGGACGCGCATCAGGTCGAGGTGCGAGATGAACCTCACCAGGCCGGTCTTGCTGTAGGTGACGCGCAGTCTCATCGGTATCGGACTCCCGGGGTCTTTAACCCGACTTAGTCATGAAACCCCAACGAAGTTTTCGGGAATAATTCGGGTCAGGGCAGCGGGGGATCAAGGACCGGACCGGCCGGGAACCGCCCCGGCGGGCTCGGCGCCTTTCCCTCCGTCTCCGGGTTCGCCGCCTTCTCCCGCCTTCCGCGCCTCCGCGATCAGGGTCTCTTTATCGACCCCGGACCCGATGTGGTCCCAGGGGAGGGGATCCTCGAGCCGGTAGGGAGGCCGGAGGTAGAACTGGGGGTCGATCCCGGCCCGGGAGAAGGCCCGCTCCCAGCGCTCGGGCGAGAGAAATTCCTCCCACTCGTCGAAACGGCACCCCTCCCGGTGGGCGGCGAGGAGGATCGCGCCGCTCCGGCGGTCGCCCCGGGCCAGGACCCCCTCGATCCGGCTGGCCGCCCCGGACCGGAATTTCAGCCTCACCCTCCGGGAGCGGACGCGGGAGCGGATGAGCGACTGCGCCGCGGCGATCTCCTCCCGCCCGGCCATCGGCGCCCATTGGAAGGGCGTGGCCGGCTTGGGAACGAAGGTGGAGATCGTGACGTTGGTCTCCCCTCCCCAGCCGGCGAGGCGGTTGATCATCCCGGCGATCGCCGCCACGTCCTCCTCCGTCTCGCCGGGCAGTCCGATCATGAAATAGAGCTTCATCAGCCGCCAGCCCATGGCCTTGAGCTTCTGGGACAGCTCCCAGAGCCGCTCCGGGTCGGAGGCTTTCCCGATCGCCCGCTGGAGGCGGGCGCCGGCGGCCTCGGGGGCGAGGGTGATCCCGCTCTTGGAGACCCGCTTGGACTCGAGAAGCATCGCCTCCGTGACCGTGGCGATGTTGAGCGAGGGGAGGGAAAGACCGATCCGGAGCTTCGCCAGGGCCGGGGAGAGCTCCCCCATCAGGCCGGCGATCCCGGGGTAGTCGCCGCTGGAGAGCGAGAGAAGGGAGACCTCGCTGCGGCCGCTCTCCGCCGCGAGATGGAGCGCCTGCCGGACCGCCTCCGCCTTCCCCTTCCGGCGGACCGGGCGGGAGGTCCAGCCGGCCGAGCAGAAGCGGCAGCCGCGCGCGCAGCCGCGCATGATCTCGACCGGGGACCGGTCATGGATGACCTCGGCGAGGGGGACGAGGGGGCGGAGGATCTCCGAGCGGTCGAGATCGGCGAGGACGCGCTTCTCGATCCGCGGAGGTATGCCGGGGCCGATCGGGTCGAGGCCGACGAATTTCCCCGACCCGCCGTAGCGGGGCCGGTAGAGGGCGGGCGCGTAGAGCCCCCTCACCCGCTCGACCATCCGCCGGAGGAGCTCCTGTTTCCGATCGGCGCCCCCCCGCCCGGCCACCTTCCCCTTCTCCTCCCGATACGCTTCCAGGATTTCCATGATCGCCTCTTCCCCGTCGCCGACCAGGAAGAGGTCGAAGAAGTCGCTGAGCGGCTCGGGGTTGTAGGCGCCGATCCCGCCGCCCAGGACGAGCGGAGAGCCCGGGTGGGTCCGCTCGGCGGCGAGGAGGGGCAGGCCGGCGAGCGCGAGCAGGGCCGGGATATTGGTGTAGGTGAGCTCCGATTGGAGGGAAAAGCCCCAGAGGTCGAAATCGCGGGCCGGGCGGAAAGACTCCAGGGCGTAGAGCGGGACCCCCTTCTCCCGCATCCTCTTCTCCATGTCCGGCCAGACCGCGAAGGCCCGCTCCGCCGCGAAACGGCCGTCCCGGTTCACGACGTCGTAGAGGATCTGGAGGCCGAGGTGACTCATCCCCACTTCATAGACATCGGGGTAGCTGAGGAGGATCCGGGCCTCCGCCTCGGGGCGATGGGCGGCATTGATCTCGCCCCCGATGTAGCGGGCGGGACGCTCCACGAAAGGCAGGATCTCCTCTTCTAAAATCCTTCGGATGTCCATCGGAGATGCTCTCGAGAATGGTTCAGGGTTCAACGGTTGAAAGCAACCCTGAACCCTGGAACCTTGAGCCCTGGAACCTCGATCGTCTGAGCCGATCGGTCGAGTGCCCCCCCTAATAGTAATATCGGTGTATATACACGCTCTGGCAGATCCCCATCAGGGCGAACATGGTGGTGGTGATGGAGCCGCCGTAGGACAGGAACGGGAGAGGGAGGCCGGTGGCCGGGAGGAGTCCCATCGCCATCCCCACGTTGATCATGACGTGGCTGGAGAAGACCAGGATGGAGCCCGCGACCACGAGTTTCCCCGAGAAATCGCGGGAGGCGCGGGCGATCCGGTAGAGGCGGAAGACCACCAGGGAGTAGAGGGCGAGGACCAGGAGCGAACCGGCCGCGCCCGACTCCTCGGCCACCACCGAGAAGATGAAGTCGGTCTGGCGCTCGGGGAGGAAGCTGAGCATGTTCTGCGTCCCCTGCATCCGGCCCTTTCCCCAGACCCCCCCCGAGCCGATGGCGATCTTGGACTGGATCACCGTGTAGCCCGCACCCAGGGGGTCGCGGGCCGGGTCGAGGAAAACCAGGAGGCGGTTCTTCTGATAGTCCTTGAGGAAAAACCAAAAGCCAGGGGAAACCGCGGCGAAGAGGAGGGCGAGGATGAGAAGGTGCTTGAGGCGCGCCCCGGCCACGAAGACCATCCCGATGGTCAGGGGGACGAGGAGCAGCGCCGTCCCCAGGTCGGGCTGTTTCAGGATCAGCCCCGCCGGAAGGGCGGCGAGGAGGCAGGGGATGAGGACGAACCTCCACTGGCGGCGCTGGGCGGAGGCGGAGGCGAGGAAGCGGGAAAGGGTCAGGACCAGCGCGAGCTTGGCGAACTCGGAGGGCTGGACGGTGAAGGCGCCGAGCTGGATCCAGCGCCGGGCGCCGAAGCGGATCTCGCCCAGGACCGCGATCAGGAGCAAGAAGGCGAAGACCGCGCCGTAGATGACGTAGGAGGCGGAGACGAGGCGGCGGTAGTCGAAGAGGGAGAGGACCAGGAAGAGGAGGAGGCCGATGGCCAGCCAGCTGAGCTGGCGCTGGACGAAATCCACCCCGGTCGCCTGCTGGAGCTGGAAGGAGGCGCTCCCGATGAAGAAGAGGCCGATCGTCGCGAGCGCGAGGAGCGCCGCGATGAGCCACCAGTCGAGGTATTTCAGGAGGCGGAACATGGCGGTGACGACAAAGCTATCTTTCTCGAACGAGATTTATCACGCGGTCAATCCGGTGTCAGGTGTTAGGTGTCAGGGAAAAATAACCGCAGCACCGCTTCCCTGACACCTGACACCTTACACCTGACCCATTATCTCCCTACTCGTAGTACTTCCGGAAGAACTCCCCCGCCGCCGGGGCGGCCACTTCTCCCCCCGAGCCCGGCTCCTCCAGGATCAAGGCGAGAACGATCGGCCTCTCCCCGGAAGGGACGAAGGCCAGAAACCAGGCGTGGGTCGAATAGTCGGGCGGCGCGCCCACCTGGACCGTCCCGGTCTTGCCGTAAACCATGACCCGGGGATGGGCGGCCCCTCTCCCCGTCCCTCCCTCCTCGTTCACCACCTTGCCCATCCCGGTCCAGATGTCGTCCCACTGGCGGGTCGGGAGGCGGATCTCCCTCCGGACTACCGGGGGGTACTCCTCGATCGTCTCCCCCCGGGGGTTGGTGATCCGGGAGACCAGGCGCGGCTTGTAGAGCTTGCCGCGGCTCGCGATCAACGCGCCCAGTCCGGCCATCTGGAGCGGCGTCACCCGGATGTAGCCCTGGCCGATGGAGAGGTTGGCCGTGTCTCCCGGGTACCACCCCTCGTGAAGCGCCGTCTTCTTCCATTCGCGGGAGGGGACGAATCCCCCCTTCTCTCCCAGGAGGCCGATCCCGGCCTTCTCCCCGAAGCCGACGAGGAGAGCCGCCTCCCGCAGGCGGTCGATGCCGAGGTCGAGGCCGAGGCGGTAGAAGTACACGTTGCAGGAGTTCTTGATCGCTTCCCGGAGGGCGAGGGGGCCGTGCCCACCTTCCTTCCAGCAGCGGAAGACGGTCGAGCCGAGCGTGATAAAGCCGGGACAGTCGGTGGGCGCCTCCGGGTTGAGCTTCCCCGACCGGAACCCCGCCAGGACTACTACCACCTTGAAGGGCGAGCCGGGGGGGTATTCCCCGGCCAGGGCGCGGTTCAGGATCGGGGAGTCGGGGCTGGAGAAGATCGCCTGGAGATACTCCTCGTCCACCGGGCGGGTGAGGAGGTTGGGGTCGAAGGAGGGCTTGCTGACCAGGGCCAGGAGGTCCCCGTTGCGAGGGTCGATGGCCACGGCCGCGCCCTTCCGCCCCTCCAAAATCCCGTCCAGGATGGTCTGGGCGCGCAGGTCCAACGTCAGGTGAAGGTTGTTCCCGGCCTGGGGGTCCCGCCCGGCCAGGACCCGGTCCCGGTAGCCGCGGGCGTTGACCTGGAGCTGCTCTCCCCCGGCGACTCCGCGGAGGAAGAGATCGTAGGACTCCTCCACCCCGATCTTGCCGATATCGTCCTGGGAGCCGTAGCCGAGATCGCCGAGCCGCTCCAGCTCCCGCGCGTCGATCTGGCCGACGTAGCCGATCAGGTGGACGAGGGCGGCCCCGTAGGGGTAGTTCCGGACCGGGTTCACCCGGACCTCCACCCCTTCCCATTCGGGGCTGCGCTCCTCGAAGACCGTGGCCCGGGCGATCCCGATGTCGGTGGCGAGGCGGACCGGCTCGAAAGGCTTCTGGCGGAAGCGGGCGAGGCGCGCGCGGATCTTCTCCGGCTCGATCTCCAGGACCTCGCTCAGGCGGGAGACCAGCTTGTCCCGGTCGCTCACCTCGCCGACGTTGACCGCCGTCTCGAAGCCGGGGCGGTTGTCGGCCAGGATCTTCCCGTCCCGGTCGAAGATCGTGCCCCGGGGGGCCGGGATGGTGACGAGGCGGATGCGGTTCCCCTCGGCCAGGCGGGAGTATTCGTCGCCCCGGATCACCTGGATATACCAGAGGACCGAAGCGAGCACCCCCCCGCAGACGCCGAGGAGGATGACGAGCATGGAGAGGCGGAAATCGGTCTTCGGAAGGTCCATGGCGACCGCGGGATGATCTCGGATCTCAAATATGAAATTTAAAATTCGAGATTTCTAATTTCAAATCTCCGATTTTTAACCTCAGCCCCCGGGTTCAGGGACCCCATCCGGTAGCCCCGGAGGTCGAGGGCGACGTAGCGCCAGCCGAGACGGCGCAGGCCGGAGACGGCCCGGCGGGCGAAAGCCGGTCCCGCGAGTTTCGCCGTCTCGGCCCGTCCCAGCTCGATCCGCGCGATCTCCCCGTGGTGGCGGACGCGCACCTCCCCAAACCCCATCCGCTTGAGAAGGCGCTCGGCGGCGGCGATCCGGGAGAGGAGGCGCGGCGTGAGGCGCGTCCCGTAGGGGACGCGGGAGGCGAGGCAGGCGGCGGCGGGCTTCTTCCAGTTGGGCAGGCCATAGCGCCGTCCCAGGAGCCTGACCTCGGCCTTGTTCAGTCCGGCGGCGAGGAGCGGGCTCGCCACGCCGCGCTCCCTCGCCGCGCGCCTTCCCGGGCGGTAATCGCCGAGGTCGTCGAGGTTGGTGGCGTCGGCGACGGCGGGCAGGCCTTCCTCCCGCGCGATCCGACGGAGGCCCCGGTAGAGCGCGCTCTTGCAGAAGTAGCAGCGCCGGAGGGGGTTGGCAACGAAGCGCGGATCGTCGAACTCGGACGACTCGACGACGCGGTGGCGGATGCCGAGCTTGTGGGCGATCGCCCGGGCGGACTTGAGCTCCTCGGGGGGGAAGGTCGGCGAGCGGGCGGTGACGGCGAGGAGGCGCCTCCGCGGCAGCGCCCGGGCGGCGGCGGCCAGGAGGACCGAGCTGTCCACCCCGCCGGAGAAGGCGATGAGCACGCCGCCGAGCTTCTTCAGGCCCGCGCGGAGCTCGGCTTCCTTGGCGCTGAGGGACGGGCGCATGGCAAGCCATTGTAGTCCAGCGGGGGGGGAAGGCGAACGGAAAACAACGGCTTAGCCCGGCGAAAAAGAAACCGCGGATTCGCGAGATTCGTGGTTACTTCGCCGTCCATCCGTCCGATCAGTGCGGGTGGAGGTGGCGGAGGATGTGCGGGCGCTCGAGGCCGTGGGCGATGAGCAGAGGCTCGTCGGAGAGGACCGCCGCGGACGGCCCGTCCGCGACGACGCGACCGCCGTCGAGGACGATTACCCGCGAGCAGACCTCGACGACCAACTCCAGGTCGTGCGTGGCGATGATCCTGGTGTGCTCGAAGGACTTGAGGAGGCTGATCAGCCGGCGGCGGGCGCGGGGGTCGAGGTGGGCGGACGGCTCGTCCATGACCAGGATGTCCGGAGACATCGCGAGCGCGGTCGCGATCGCCACGGCCCTCTTCTCGCCCGCGGAGAGGCGGTAGGGCGGACGCCCCCGCAGGTGCGCCATCCCCACCCGCTCCAGGGCCGACGCCACCCTGGCCTCGACTTCGTCGGGCGGAAGGCCCGCGTTCAGCGGTCCGAAGGCGACGTCCTCCTCCACGGTCGGCATGAAGAGCTGGTCGTCGGGATCCTGGAAGACCAGCCCCACCGCCCGGCGGGCCTCCGCGGCGGTCTCGCGGACGACGATCGTGTCCCCGATCCGCACCGTTCCGCGCCCGGCCTTGAGGTAGCCGTTGAGGTGGAGCAGGAGAGTGGACTTGCCGGCGCCGTTGCCGCCCACGACGGCCACCGCGGCGCCGTGCTCGATCCGGAAGGAAACCCCCCGGAGCGCCGGCGTTCCGTCCGGGTAGGCGTAGTGCAGATCGGAGACTTCCACGATATGGTGGCTCATGGCGCAATCCCCGTGAAGAGGCGGCCCAGGGCGGACGCGAGGTTCCAGAGGCGGGCGGCGAGGAAGAAGGCCAGCCAGCCCCCGGCGAATGTCCAGTCGGACCAGCGGAAGGGGTGGGGCCGGCGGAGGCGGATACGGCCGTCGAAACCCCTCGAGACCATGGCGCGATAGACGCGCTCCGCCCGGTCCAGGGAGCGCAGGAGGAGGTGCCCCAGGAGCGAACCGTAGGCGGCCAGGCGCAGGGCGCGACGCCCGGAGCGGATCTCCGCGCTGCGCAGCATCTTGGCCCCCTCGCCCGCCACCACGAAGAGATAGCGGTAGAGGAAGAGGAGCTGCACGACCAGCATGCGGGGGACCCCGAGCTTCTCCAGGCCGGCGCCCAGGCGATACATCCCGGTGCAGGCGACCAGGGAGAGCGCCGCCCCGACCGTCAGAATGAAGCGAAACAGGATGGAGGCGAACGACACCCACCCGCCCGTGACGGCGAAGGGCCCCAGGAAGGCCACCGGCCGGCGATCCAGGAGGGGGTTGAAGAGGCCCACCGCCAGGGCGAAGGGCGCCGCCACGAGCAGCTTCTTCAGGATGTGCCGCACCGGGATTCCGCCGAGCGAGAGGAGGAAGACCGGATAGAGGAGAAACGGGGTCAGCGCGGAGAGCGCGTAGATAGGGAACGACATCACGACGCCGATGAAAGCCACCGTGACGACCGCCTTGGCCCGCGCGTCGATCCGGTGGACCGGGGTGTCCAGGCGCCCCAGCTCGTCCATGCGCCCGATCTCGATCCAGTCCGCCAGCCCCATGACGCCCTCCCTTACCAGCTCAACCCCGGCCCGGGGCGCCGCGGACCGAACGGGACCGGAGCGCCCAGCCGGCGAGGACGGCCAGCGCCAGCGTCAGTACCCCGCCCACGATCCCCGCGACCGAGGTCCCGGCGTTGACCGCCGGCCACGATTCCGCGCTTGCTTCCGTCGCTGCGGCGGGAGCGGCTTCGGGCTCGGAAGCCTTAAAACCGTAGTCCGGCAGCAACGCCGTCCTCTCCTGCACGTCGGCCAGTCTCTTGTGCCAACCCGCTTCCTCCCCCAAGACTTGCTCCTTGCCGGTGACCCGGGCGATCGACCATTCCAGCCCGTCGGGATAGGTGGACGCGAACCAGCTCGCCACGCCGCCCACGGCGACGGCGGCGAGCGCCAGGCCGATCAGCACCGGCCGGAAACTGACCGCGGTCCCCGTTTTCGGCGCGGCGTATAGCGCTTCGGGACGGGCGCGGCCGACGAACGAGACGACGGCGGCGGTGGCCAGTCCCTCGACAACCCCGATCGCCAGGTGAATCGGCAACATCATAAGCACAAAGGTCCCGAACGGCAATTCCGAGACTCCGGAGGCCTTCGTTTCCAGGACAACGCTGAACGCGCCCATTTCCAGCCCCACGACGGCGCCCACGATCGCGGCGGCCCAGGAGCGGGGACTGCCGCAGCGCCCCCCGGCCAGCGGCCGATAGATGAAGGGATAGGCGATAAAGGCCGGGAAGAACCCCAAGTTGAAGATGTTGCAGCCCAAGGCCAGCAGCCCCCCGTCGGCGAAGAAAAACGCCTGCACGACCAGGACCGAGGTGATGGTCAGGAACGCGGCATAGGGGCCGAGCAGGACGGCCAGGATCAGCCCGCCTCCGATATGGCCGCTCGAGCCGGTGCCGGGGATCGAGAAGTTGATCATCTGGGAAGCAAAGACGAAGGCGCCGAGCACGCCCATCATGGGGACGAGGTGCTCCCGCGCGGTCTCCTTCAGCTTCCGGGCGCACCAGGCGATCAACCCGCCCGAGACCACCCACAGCGTCCCGCCCACGGCGGGGGAAATCAAGGCATCCGCCATATGCATGTCCGATTCCTCCTTTTCGTTTGTAAACCGGCGCACAAATCGCCGGTGCTAGAACTCGAACGCCAGCTGGGCGGTGGTTAGGTTCCGCTGGTCGCCGTTCTCGTACTCGCCGTATAGGTATTCGGCGCTCACGGTGGTGTTGGGGAAGCAGCCCCAGGAGAGGCAGAACCCGCCCTGGTTCTCCGGAAAACCGGGGAACTCGTCCGAGCCCTCGTAGCGGGCCGAGGCCTCCCAGTCTGCAACGAAAGCCCAGGTCAGCTCCGTGTTCCAGGCCTTGGGCTCCTTCCCCTCCAGCTCGGTCCCCTTCCCCTCGGGATCGGGGATCTCCTCGAAGCTCTTGAGCGCCCCAAGGTACTCGGCGTTGAGGACGAGGGGGCCGAGCTCGAGTATGAAATAGGCGCTGACGCCGCCGACGAACTCCTCGACCTCCCCTTCCGGGATCAGGTCGGAGAAACCCGCTCCCTCGGCGATGTCCGTGATCCAGGATCCGCCCAGGGTCAACCCCTCGACCGGCGCCAAGTTCAGGGCGGCGACGAGGTTGTTGACGCGGGGGTCCGTGCCGGCCTTGCCGACCTCGCCCCGGAAGGCGCCCAGGGCGGCGCCGAGCAGATCGTCCTCGTATCCGACCAGGACCGCCGACTCCCGCGTCTCCCCCAGCTCCAGGGTCAGCGGATCGCTGATGAAATGGCTCTCGAAGACACCGAAGGGGACGTAGAGCCTCCCCGCCGTGAGATAGCCCGGGAAGTCCTCCTCCGCGCCCAGGGTGACGAAGCCCTCGTCCAGGTCGACCGGCTCGGTCTCGTCCTCCTCCCAGAGGAGGAGGGCGTGGGCGTGGACGTAGCGGATCGCGTCGACGTCCAAGCCCAGCTCGAAGGTGGCGAGCTTGAGGTCGCTGCTCTTCCGGTCTTCGCCCTCCTCGGCCCGGAGCGCCTCGTACTCGGCTTCCACCTCCAGGAGACCGGAGAGGAGGACCCCGGGGACCAGCTCGATCCCCTCCAGAAACTTCTTCTCCAGCAGGTTCTCGGCCAGGAAGGGCCGGCTCTTTACCCCGGCCTCCTCCGCGGCGGGCGCGGCGGCCGGGGCAGCGCGCTCTTCCAGGACCCGGATCCTTTCCTCCAGCTCGCGGATCCGGGGGTCCTCCTGGGCCCGGCCGAAGCGGGGGAGGGCCAGGGTCAGCGCCCCCGCGGCCGCGATCAGACAGATTATCCTCACTTCTCCTCCTCTCCGCCCGGAGTCAGACGCGCGACGGGTTCAGCCGATCTTTTTCCCGGTGGTGGTCATGACCAGGGCGGCGTGCTTGACCCCCTTCAGGGCCTTGAGGCGGTTGGCCAGTTCCTCGACCTCCTCTCCCTTCCCCCTCACGATCGCCGTTTCCAGGCAGTGGTCGTGATCGAGATGGATGTGCTGGGAGGCGAGGACGCGGGAATACGACTCGTGCTGAACGTCGGTCAGCGTGGATAGAAGATTGCGCCGGTGGTGGTCGAAGACGGTCATCACCACCCCCACCACCTCGCCCCCCTCCCGCCACTCCTGGGAGACGAGATCGGCCCGGATCAGGTCGCGGATCGCCTCCGAGCGGTTGCCGTAGCCGCGTTGCCGGATCAGGCGGTCGAAGCTGCGGAGCAGCCCTTCCTCCAGGGAGATCCCGAAACGGACCAGTCGGTTCATCAGCGCCCTCCTTCTTGGTAGCACGTTTGATACAATCGTAGCACTGGGGCCGAAACGCGCAAGACATTTTTTCGTCCGGCGGACCCATCGATAGCTCTGGCGCCGGGCGCGGAGGGAGATATATAATGTGAAAAAATCGCCAATCTCGGAGGAAGCCATGAAACTACCCGCCGCCATCGCCCTCCTCGCCCTCGCCGCCGCCGGCTGCGCCGGCGGGCCGAGCGCGGAGCGTAAAACCGCGCCCGCCGCGGCGACTCCCGCCGCGCAGATCACTCCCGCCCCGGAGGCCGCCGCCGCGGCGGCCAAGGGAGAGGCCGCCGCCGCCTACGGCAAGGTCTCCCCCTTCTTCACCGAGAACCGGGGACAGGTCGACGCGGCCGTGAAGTATTACGTCAAGGGGGCCCGGGGGACGGTCTATTTCACCCCCTCCGAAGTGGTCTACGACTTCCTCCGCGAGAAGGAGTCGGCGGAGGGGGAGGCGGAGGAGCGGGGGCCGCGCGGACCGGACCGGGAGGCGGAGAAGAAGAAGGAATACGACCGTCTGGTCTTCCGGGTCAAGTTTTCCGGGGCCGAGGAGGCCGTCGCCGTTGCCGGCGGGAAGGAGCTCCCCGGCAAGGTCAACTACTTCATCGGCTCCCAGGCCAACTGGCGGCCGAACATCCCCACCTTCGAGGAGGTCTCCTACCAGGGCCTCTATCCGAAGATCGACCTCCTCTACCGCTTCGAGGGGGGGAACCCCCGCTCCCGCTTCACGGTCCTCCCGGGGGGCGATCCGGCGGCGATCCGATTCGCCTACGAAGGGCAGGTGAACGGCCTCCAGATCGACCCGGAGGGCAACCTCGCCATCCTGACCGACTTCGGCTCCTTCGGGGAGCGGGCGCCCCGCGCCTACCAGGAGATCGGCGGGGAAAAGCGGGAGGTCCCGGCCAAGTTCGTCGTCTCCGAAGAGGGCAAAGCCGTCTCCTTCGAGATCGCCGATTTCGACCGCCAGGAGCCCCTGGTCATCGAGTAATTTCCCCGGGCGCGAACCTTAGCCCGCGCCCGGGCAATATTTCCAGTTCCCATGTCTGGCGATCCGCGTCGAGCCGTCGCGCTCCTTCTCCTCCCCCTCCTCCTCCCCTCGCCACCCGCCCGCTCTCCCCCGCCGGATGGCGAATGGATTGCCGTCGAACGCTATCCCAACGGGAGCCAGTTCGCCCGCGGGAAGGTCCTCGGGGACCCGGACGACGGCGAGTTCCTGGAGGGCGAGTGGACGTTCTGGTATCCCGGCGGAGAAGTGCTCGCGGTCGGCTCCTACCGCCGGGGACGGCGGGACGGCCCGCGGGGCGAAAGCAGCGTCCCCGCCGCGGGCCGGGAAGGGGTCTGGACCTTCTGGTATGAGAGCGGACAGAAGCGCCAGGAGGCCGAGTATCGCGACGGGAGGGAGGACGGAAGGTTCCTCTCCTGGTTCGCCGACGGCCAGCCGGAGGCCCAGGGCCGCTACGCCGCCGGGAAGAAGGAGGGGCGCTGGACGCTCTGGCACCCAAACGGCGCCCGGAAATTCTCCGGGGTCTTCGCGGGCGGGAGGGAGGAGGGTCCCGTGACCTTCTGGCACGACAACGGCCAGAAGATGCTCCAGGGAACCTTCCAATCCGGGATGCGGGAAGGGCGTTTCGTCGTCTGGGATTCCGCCGGACGGCGGCGGAGCGAGGGTGATTACCGGGAAGACTTGAAGGATGGGACCTGGACCTACTGGGACGGCGAAGGCCGCCAGGTCAGGACGGAGATCTACGATCGCGGGGCGCTGATCCGGGAAAAGGGCGGCGGGCCGACGGCGGCGAGCGGCGCGCAGCCAAGCGGTCCGGCGGCGGAAGCGTCCGCCTCGGAAGAGACCTCGATCGGCCCTGCCGCGCCCGCCGCCCCTTCCCCGACCGCTCCCCTTCCTCCCGGAAACGAAAGCGGGCCATGACGGTCCTGCGGAGTTTTAATTTTTGGCCCTTTTAGCCCGTCGGGCTAAAAGGGCCAAAAATTAAGGGAGTATCCGACCATGGCCAGGAAGGCGCCGTTCTTGACCGATCCCCCGTCGTCGAGGATCTCCGTGAGGCCGAACTCGTAGCGGAGATCGACGAGGGCTTTGCCGTAGCCGGTGTCGAAGTCCAGGCCCCCGCCCAGGGTCAGCCCCAGGTCGGTGGATTTCAGCCCCTCGATCTCCTCCGATGTCGAACGCCCCCGGGATTCCGCCTTCTGGTCGCCCTTGACCTTGAGGCCGAGGACGGGGCCGGCGAAAATGGAGGGGGTGAGCGAGATGCCGGTGGGGATGGTCAGGCGGGCCAGGAGGGGGATCTCCAGGTAGGCGAGGTCGAGCGTGGTCTTGAGTTCCGCCCCGCCCCAGTCTTCCTTGTATTCGGCTCCTTTGCTCACGTAGAGCAGCTCCGCCTGGAGGCCGAAGTAGTCGCTCAAGGGGAGGAAGAGAAACCCTCCCCCGCAGAAGCCGTCGCGATCCTCCCATCCCTCGGTCCCGTCGCCCCTGATCCCGGCCCGGCAGAGACCGCCCTTGAGGCCGACCTCGACCGGCCAGCGGTCGGCGACCGGACTCTTCGCGGGAGCGGGCGGCGGCGCGGCGGGGAGGCCGGAGTATGGGCGCTGAGGACGCAACTTCGGGGAGACGGCGAGAGACGGCGAGACGGCGGGGGACGGCGAGGCGGCGAAAAGCCGGATCGTCTCTCCGGCCGGGGCGGGTGACGGCTCGGCGCCGACGGTCTGGCCGGGGATGAGCAGGGCGGCAACGAGCACGAAACTGGTCACGATGTTCTCTCCTATCGATTGCGCCAGACACTACCACCCCGCCGCGGCCCCGGCAATGTTAATCCGCCTTTCCGGCGCCAGCCGTTCAACCCCCATTCGCCCCTTCCACTCCGGTCGCCTCATCCCGCCGGCGCGCTCCGCCGTTTTGTCCTTCGGTCCATCCCATCAATTCAGTCCATTCCGTCCATCCCGTCCATATCGTCCATCACCCTCCCGCGGACGGTTTTGATTGACCGCGCGGAGAGCGGAATCTAACATGTTCGTCCATGAAAACCACCTGCCCGACCCTGCTGGCCCTGTCTCTCCTCCTCCCTCCCTTCTCCGCGGCCGGAGAGGCCTACCTCGCCTGGTCCGATGCGGCGGCCGGGGGAAAGGCGATTCACCTCAGCCGGACGGCGGGCGGTGAGGGTTGGGAGAGCGTGCCCTTCGACGGCGGAGACGGCTTCGCCGCCAACTACCTCCCCTGCGTCGCGGTTGACAGCGGGGGGAACCCCTGGATCGTCTGGGCGGCCCAGAAAGACGACGCGGACGCCCAGATCTACTTCAGCCGGCGGGAGGGGGACGGCTTCACCCCGCCCCGGAGGGCTTCCGGGGGCGAGGGCTGGGAGTCCAACCCCGCGCTCGCCTTCGACGGGGAGGGGGTACCCTGGATCGCCTATGCTCGCCGCGCCGGGGCGAGCAGCGAAATCTTCTGCGCCCGCTTCGACGGGAAGGGTTTCTCGGGGGAGACGATGGTCTCCTCCCCGGACGACTCGCCCGACGCCAAGCCCGCCCTGGGAACGGACGCGGGCGGGGCGCTCCTGGCCGCCTGGCAGGGCTGGGACGGCAGCCGGACCCGCATCTACGAGCGGCGCCGCGCCGAGGGCGCCTGGGGCGAGACCGCCATCGCCTCCGCCCCGGGGAGCAACGCCATCCTTCCCTCCGTCGTCCGGGCGGCGGACGGGAAAGCCTCCGTTCTCTGGGCGGGGGCCGCCGGCTCCCTCGAAGGGCTCCTCCCCCCTCCCCCCCTCCCCTCGGCGGAACTCGCCGCCCGGGGCGCCTGGTGCGCCCGGCGGGACGACTCCGGGGCCTGGGACAACCGGCGCTGGCAGGCCGCCGCCGCCGCGGGCGAGGAGCTCCCGGCGGCGGGGGCGGCGAGCTACCACGACTACACGGGCTACGGGGACAGCATCACCTGGGGCACCGTCAACAAGGGAGACTGCTACATCCCACTCCTCAACGCCATGCTGGAGAAGGCCTACCCCGGGAACCTCTACACGATCTGGAACGCGGGCTATCCCGGGACGCGAACCTACCACCTCCTGAACGGCGACCCCTACGTCCATCACTGCCCCGGCATCGACTCCATCCTCGCCCGCTATCCCTCGACGATGCTCCTGCTCATGGCCGGCACCAACGACATCGCGGACGGGGACGACTACGCGGACACGCGGTGGAACCTCGGGGAGATGATCGACCGTTCCCTGGCCCAGGGGGTGGAGCCGATCCTCGCCACCATCGTCCCCCGCTTCGACACCGAGGTCTGCCGCCAGCGCTCCCGGACGCTGAGCGTGAGCTACATCCGCCCCCTGGCCGCGGCCAAGGCGGTCCGCCTCGCCGACCCCTGGCAGAAGATGGTCGACTACGGCGACTACTCCAAGCTCTACATCTCGGATCATATCCATCCCCGCTATCCGGCCGGCGCCCAGCGGATCGCCGACGCCTGGTTCGCCGCCCTTCCCGCCGGGCCGGTCACGCCTCTCGACCGCATCCTTAAGTGGTCGCGCGACTGGGCCACCGGGCTCTGAACCGCGCATTCCGGTCGGGGAGCGTATTTATATTTCCGAAGGATATTTTATATGGTCATCGACTTCCACACCCACGCCTTCCCGGACAGCCTGGCGGAGCGGGCGCTTAACGCCTTAGGCGCCAACTCCGGCGACTACCGGGCCTACCACGACGCGACGATCCGCGGCCTCCTGATCTCCATGAACCGGGCCGGGATCGGCGCGGCGGTCGTCGCCTCCATCGCCACCAAGCCCGAGCAGGCGGAGAAGATCCTCCGCTGGTCGTCCCTGATCCGGGGCCCCCGGATCATCCCCTTCCCCTCCGTCCATCCCCGCTCCCCGCGCGCCGTCCCGGAGATCGAGAGGATAGCCGCGGAGGGGTTCCCCGGGATCAAGCTCCACCCGATGTACCAGGAATTCACCATCGACGACCCCGCTCTCTTCCCGCTCTACGAGGCGGTCGCCGGAAGCGGCCTGATCCTCCTCTTCCATGCCGGCTTCGACATCGCCTTCCCGGGGAACCACCAGGCCGACCCCTCCCGGATCCTCCGGGTCCACCAGGCCTTCCCCTCCCTGAAGATCGTGGCCTCCCACCTCGGCGGCTGGCAGCTCTGGCCGGAGGTCCTCCAGACGCTGGCCGGAAAGCCGATCTACCTGGAGACCTCCTTCGCCGCCCGGGAGGCGGAAGAAGCCGTCTTCCGCGCGATCCTGGAGAAGCACCCCCCGGACTACCTGCTTTTCGGGACCGACTCCCCCTGGCTCGATCAAAAGGAGGAACTCCGGGTCTGGAGGGAACTGGATCTCCCCGAGGACCGGCGGGAGAAGATCCTCTTCCGCAACGCCGAGCGGCTTTTGGGCCTGGAGCCGACCGTCGACGGGCAAGGTTCCTAACCCGGTTTATTCATAAAAACCAACGGTTTTCATGAATAAACCGGGTTAGAATCGCAGTGGACAGAGGCAATCTCATGCCTGAAGACACCCCGCCGAAAAATCCCCCCGACCTGCAGGAGATGATCAAGGACTTGAGCGACTACGTCCGCCGAAAATACGGCGGGCAGCCGATCATCGCCGTCGAGCCGCCGGTCGTCCGCCCTCCCCGCCCCCGGGCGGAACCCCGGGCTGAATCCTTCACCCTCGCCTTCGACTACACCCCCAAGCAGGTCAAGGAGTATCTCGACCGCTTCGTCATCCGCCAGGAGGAGGCGAAGAAGGTGCTCTCCATCGCCGTCTGCGACCACTACCAGCACGCGATGCGGGCCAAGGCGGGGGCGCCAGGATACGACTACGCCAAGCAGAACGTCCTCCTGATCGGTCCGACCGGGGTGGGCAAGACCTACCTGGTCAAGTGCATCGCCCGCTTGATCGGCGTCCCCTTCGTCAAGACCGACGCCACCAAGTACAGCGAGACCGGATACGTCGGGCGCAACGTGGAGGACATGATCCGGGAGCTCTGCCAGCACGCCGAGGGTAACCTCGCGCTCGCCCAGTACGGGATCGTCTACATCGACGAGGTGGACAAGATCGCCTCCGCCTACAACCTCGCCGGGCGGGATGTCTCCGGGGCGGGCGTGCAGAGAAACCTCCTCAAGCTGATGGAGGAGACGGACGTTCCCCTGCGCGACCCCATGGACATGGCCGGCCAGCTCGAGGCGGTGCTGGAGTTCCAGCAGAAGGGGAAGATCCAGCCCAAGATGATCAACACCCGCCACATCCTCTTCATCGTCAGCGGGGCGTTCGAGGAGCTCGCCGAGTTGGTGAAGCGGCGCACGGCGGCGCGGACGCTGGGGTTCGGGGCGGAGGCGGGGGAGACCCGGAGGCACTTCGAGTACCTGCAGCGCGCCGCCACCGAGGACTTCATCAAGTACGGGCTGGAGCCCGAGTTCATCGGGCGGCTCCCGGTGCGGGTGGTCTGCGAGGAACTCGCGGAGAAGGACTTCCTGGAGATCCTCGCCCGATCCGAGGGGTCGATCCTCCGCCAGTACCAAGCCTCCTTCGCCTCCTTCGGGATCGAGGTCGCCTTCACCGAGGACGGGATGGCCGAGATCGCGAAGTTGGCCCACCGGGAGAAGACGGGGGCCCGGGGGCTCTCCACCGTCTGCGAGCGGATCTTAAGGAACTTCAAGTACGAGCTCCCCTCCTCCCCCGTCAAGCGCCTGCGCGTGAACCGGGACCTGGTCCGGAACCCCGCCGCCGCCCTGAAGCGCCTGCTCAAAAAGGCATGAGGGACGGTGGCAACTTGTCAACTTGATAGTTGACAAGTTGCCACCGTCCCTCGTTTCTAGGATCGCTCCTGCTCCCGCCAGTAGGCGAGGATGTCCCGCAGGCTCTTCCCCAGCTCGATCCGGGGCTTCCAGCCCGTCCGCTCCCGGAACTTCCCGCAGTCGCCGTAGAGGAGGGAGATGTCGCCGGCGCGGAGGCGGCCGGCCTCCTCGCGGACCGCGATTTTCCGCCGGGTCTGCGCGAGCAGGCCGGAGAGGATCTCCTTCACACCGCGCGGACGCCCCGAGCAGATATTATAGACCGCGCCGGGGCGGCCCTTCTCCAGGGCCAGGCGGTATCCCTCGACCATGTCCCGCACGTCCAGGAAATCCCGCCCCGAGCTGAGGTCGCCGACCCGGAGCACGGGCTCTTGCTTGCCCGCCTCGATCCGGGCGATCTGGCGGGCCCAGTCCGCCACCACGAAGACCGGGGCCTGGCGGGGGCCGATGTGGTTGAAGGGGCGCACGACGACCACCGCGAGACCGTATTCGCGGTGGTAGAGGAGGCCGGCTTCCTCGGCGCAGAGCTTGGAGAGGCCGTAGGCGTTGGCGGGGCGGGCGGGACTGGACTCCCGGAGCGGCATCCGGGATGACGGGACCTGGCCGTAGACCTGGGAGGAGCTGATCAGGACCACCCTCGCGCCCGGGACCGTCTTCTGGCAGGCCTGGAGAAGGTTGAGCGTCCCGGTGGCGTTGATGTTGAAGACGAAGGAAGGGTTGTATTGGGCGTGGGGGACGTAGGCGACCCCGGCCAGGTGGAAGACCGCGTCGGGGCGGAAAGCGGAGAGGGTCTTCTCCACCGCGGCGTGGTCGAGGATGTCCACCTCGCTGAGCTCGAGGCGGTGGGCGATCCGGCGGACATTGGCGGCGGGCATCCGCCCGCGGTCGATCCCGCCGACGGCCCACCCCTTCTTCAGGAGGAGGTCCGCCAGGTGGGAGCCCGCGAAGCCGGCGACGCCGGTGATCAATGCCTTCGGCATAAGTGAGAAATGAGAAGTGAGAAATATGAAGTTAGAAGTGAGAAGGCAGAAGCGGTACTTAATTTATAGGTGAAATCTTTCCTACTGAAGGAACCGAGGGCTTCTTCGTAGTTGGCAGCGATCGAAGTCCCGGCGCGGATCAATTGCTTCCCAATCTCCCGGGCGGCTGGATCGTTGGGCAAGGATCGTACCAACTTGACAATTTCCAGGGCGAAGAGGAAGAACCTCTCGCTGAGATTGAATTTGGAACATTGAATAGTGCTCATGGGAACCCTCCTTTCGCCGATCTACAACGGCTTTCATATATAAGGATGGTTTTCCCATGGGTTTTCTTGCATGAATTTGCCTTCGGTGGCCCTCCGCCTTCTCTCCCTTCACTTCTCGCTTCTCACTTCTGCCTTCCCTTTTTACACTTCTGACTTCTCACTTCTGCCTTCTGCCTTTTCTGTATGACCCCCGTCCGGATCATCTGGCGCACCTTTTCAATGTCGGCGTCAACCATCATTCCCACCAGGCCGCGGAAATCCACCCGCGGCTTCCAGCCCAGCTCCCGGCGGGCGAGGGAGGAATCGCCCTGGAGAAGCTGGACCTCGGCCGGGCGGAAGAAACGCTTGTCCTGGACGACGTACTTCTTCCAGTCCAGGCCGGCGTGGGCGAAGGCAACCTCGCAGAGCTCCCGCACGGAATGGGTCTCGCCGGAGGCGATCACGTAATCCTTCGGCTCCCGACCCTGGAGCATCCGCCACATCGCTTCGACGTAGTCCCCGGCGTAGCCCCAGTCGCGCTTGGCCTCGAGGTTCCCCATCCTGAGCTCCTTCTGGAGGCCGGCTTGAATCCGGGCCACGCCGTAGGTGACCTTCCGGGTGACGAACTCAAGCCCCCTCCGCGGCGATTCGTGGTTGAAGAGGATCCCGGAGACGGCGAAGATTCCGTAGGACTCCCGGTAGTTGACCGTGATCCAGTGGCCATAGACCTTGGCCACGCCGTAGGGCGAGCGCGGGTAGAAGGGGGTGGTCTCCTTCTGGGGGGTCTCCCGGACCCAGCCGAACATCTCGCTGGAGGAGGCCTGGTAGAAGCGGATCTTGGGGTTAACCTGGCGGATCGCCTCCAAGAGGCGGGTCACCCCCAGGGCCGTGACCTCGCCGGTCAGGATCGGCTGGTTCCAGGAGGTGGGAACGAAGGACTGGGCGGCCAGGTTGTAGACCTCGTCCGGCTCGACTTCCCGGAGGGCGGCGACCAGGGAGTTCTGGTCGATCAGGTCGCCCTGGATGAGCTCGATCCCGTCCTGGAGAAGGTGCTCGACGCGCTCCACGTTCAGGGTGGAAGAGCGCCGCTGCAGGCCGAAGATTCGATAGCCCTTCTCCAGGAGAAACTCGGCCAGGTAGGACCCGTCCTGGCCGGTGATGCCGGTGATCAGCGCGGTCTTCATTTTTATATTTTGCTCCGCAAAATTTAAGGTTGGTCTAGTTTAAGGCCCGGGGCGATCCGTCGGCGGAGGCGGGGGAGGAGGCGCCTTTCCCCTCCGCGGAAGACTCGGGGGCCGGCCCTTCCCCCTCCTCCGGAGCGGACGCGGCGTCGGCGGCCTTCTCGGCTTCGATCAACGCCTTGATCTGCTGTTCGACGGCCTCGGCCGCGGAGAGCGAGAGGCCGGGGTCGCGGATCAGGAAGGTGTCCCCGGTCCGGGCGTGCTCGTAGACCGTGATCCAGGAGCCGCCCTCGTCCCGGCTCCGGGTGCGGGGGATTAGGATCCGGGACCGCTCCTGGAGCAGGGCCAGGATGTAGCAGAGGTTGACGTGCTCCGGCCGCTCGGAGCCGACGTGCTTCTCGAGCAGGCGCTGGGCCAGGTCCTTGCGGATCGCCTCCCGCTCCTCGACGGGGGTGTAGAGCCGCTTGAAGGAGGAGCGCCAGTAGGCCTTTTCCGGGCCGGAGCGGGCGGCCTCGAGGCTCTTCTCCCGGAAGCAGCGCTCGCAGTAGTCGGCGCGGGAGGGCTCTTCGCCGCCGAAGTGGAGGAGGCAGTGGTACATCTGCCCGGTCTGAAAGGGGGCCGCGCAGGCCGCGCAGGAGCGGCTGCGCGATTTGATTTCCCAGTTCCTCAAAATATTCCCTCCGGAAATATTTTGATCACAGCGAATCCCATGATCTTTCTCCTGAACATAGAATATCCCGGAAGCGAAGGCTGATTATCTCCAGGTCCCCGATTTCGTCAACGACTATGCGCGGAGACCCTCCGGCCGGTTGACAGTTGACCAATGACAAATGAGATATGATCAGATCTGTTTCTTCTCCTCCCCCCCGCCCGCCGCCGGACCCTTCTCGGCCTTCGCCTCCGTCCCCGCGGGTTGCTCCGGCGGAGCCGCCGGAGAGGGCTTGGCCTTCTCCTGGACGAAGTTCATCTGCAGGTCGCCGATGGCCGCGTCAAGCATCTTCTCCTCCTCGGCGGAGAGGTGGGAGCGGGTTTTCCGGCGGAGCATGATCAGGATCTCGATGAAACCCTCGGCCGCCTCCAGGTTCCGCTCCGCCTTCCCGGTCAGGGGATTGGCGAGCTTCCCCATGCTCTGGTAGGCCGAAGCCGCGAACATGGAGACGAGGGAAACGAAGCGGACGGAGTCCATCTTTTCGGTGTCGCCGTTCTTGGGATCGCTCATGCGGCTCCTCCTTTCCTGTCCAGTGATCAGTGATCAGCGATCAGTGATCAGCGACCAGTGATCAGCGAGAAAACGATGCCTCTGTTTGCCCGCTGCTGATCACTGATTACTGATCACTTGTTTTTTCATCCGGCTGCACGATCACCACGGCGCAGCGGTCGGAGCGCAGGTACTCCCGGGCCACGCGCTGAAGATCGGCCGCGTTGACCTTCCTGATCTCCCCCTCGTACTCCCGGTAGTTGTCGTAGCCCAGGCCGTAGAGCTCGTCCAGGGCGGCGGCGAAGGCGAGACCGTCGTTCGACTGGAGGCTGAATTCGCGGCGGCCGATCAGGCGGTCCTGGTTGCGCTTGAGCTCTTCCTCCGTGACCCCGCCCTCCTGCACCCGGCGGATCTCGGAGCGGATCTCCCCGAGCGCCGTCTCGGTCTTCCCCGGGACCGTCCCGGCGTAGAAGATGTAGGCTCCGGGGTCGAGGCCGAGGATCTCGTGCGCCCCCAGGTAGTAGGCGAGCCCCAGCTCGTCCCGCACCCGCATGAAGAGGGTAGAGCCGAGTCCCGTGAAGATCCCGCTCAAGACCTCCAGGGGATAGCGGTCGGGGCTCTTCACGTCCACGCCCGGAAAGCCGACCATCAGGACGGCCTGGGCCGCTCCCGGCTTGGACTCGACCCGGCGCGACGAGAGCGGGACGGAACGGGGGAAGCGCCCGGCCAGGGCGGCCTCCTCCCCCGCCGGGAGACCGGCGAAGGCCTTCTCCGCCAGGGCGAAGGCCCGCTCCGGATCGACGTCGCCGAAGACGGCGAGGACCCCGTTACGGCCGCAGCAGTACCTCCGGTGCCATTCCTCCAGGTCGGCCCGCCCGAGCCGCAAGACCGCCGCCTCCGTCCCCACCGCCCGGTAGCGGTAGGGATGGGAGCCGAAGATCGCCTCCCGGGCGAGGAGGCCGGCGATCGTCTCCGGCTGGTCGCGCTCCGCGGCGATCTCGGAGAGGATCACCGCCCGCTCCTTCTCGATCTCCTCGGGGGGGAAGGTCGGGTGAAGGCAAACGTCGGCCAGGAGGTCCAGCCCCGGATTGAGCTCGTCGGAGAGGACGGAGACCGAAACCCCGAAGCTGTTGTGCCCGGAGTAGGACCCGATCGATCCCCCCTTCCCCTCGACCTCGTCGGCGATCCGGCGGGCGCTTCGTCCGGCCGTCCCCTGGAGGAGCATCCGGGCGAGCAGGTTGCCGAGCCCGTTGTTTTTCTCGGTCTCGGCCAGCACGCCGCCCCGGAAGAAGATGCGCAGCGAGACCAGGGGGAGGCGGGGCTCGGACCGGACGAGGACCGTGAGCCCGTTGGGGAGGACCCGCTTGAGGATCTCCCCCTTCCCGGCCGGCGTCGCCGCCGCCTTGGGCGGGGCGGCCGGACGGGGGCGGACGACCGCCGTGGTCATGTTGTCGTCGACGAGATAGCGGGCCGCCACCCGGGCGAGGTCCGGAAGGGTGACGGCGCCGATCCCCTCCACGTATCTCCGGGAGAAATCCGGAGAGCCGGTGAGGAGGAGGCTGGAGCCGAGATCGTGGGCCTCGCCCTCCACGGTCTGGAGCGAGCCCACGTAGTCGCTCAGGACCTGGCGGCGAGCCTTCTCCAACCCTTCCGCGGTCAGAAGCTCCCCCGCCCGTACCCGCCCCAGGATCTCCCCGATCGCCGCGCGGGCCGCGGGGAGATCGGAGTCATCGAGCTCGACGGAAACGACGAAAACCCCGGGATAGGAGGGCGTGTAGGAGGAGGCGCTGATCGCGTGGACGAGTTCCCGCTTCTCCCGAAGCTCCTGCCAGAGGATCGAGGAGCGCCCCTGCCCGAGCAGGATGGCCAGGACGTCCAGCGGGTAGAGATCGGGGTGGTAGAGGCTGACGGTGTGGAAGCCGACTTGGAGGCGGGCGGAGGCCACCGCCATCGTCTCCTCGGCCTCCCGGGCGACGAGCTGGGGGGGCTCCTCGGGGAGGGAGGCGAGCGGGTAGGGCTTCCGCGGGTCGTTCCGGAAGGTCTCCTCCGCCAGGGCGAAGGCCTCGGCGGCGGAGAGATCGCCGGAGAGGGCGAGGACCATGTTGTTCGGGACGTACCAGGTCCGGTAGTAGGAGACCACGTCCTCGACGGAGAGGTCCTCCAGGATCCGGGGATAACCGATGACCGGGAAGCGGTAGGGGTGGACCTGGAAAGCGGTCGCCCAGAAAAGCTCGGAGACCCGCCGGTCCGGGTCGTCCCGGTTCATGTTCATCTCCTTGAGGACGACCTCCTTCTCCCGGGCGATCTCATCGGGCTCGAAGGCGACCGCGAGAACGAGGTCCCGGAGGAGGGCGAGGGCGGGGCGGAGGCGGGCGGAGGGGACCTTCAGGTCGAAGACGGTGTGGTCGAGGGAGGTGAAGGCGTTGATCTCTCCCCCCAGGGCCTGGATCTTCCGGGGAATCTCCTCCTGGCCCGCCCCCGCCGTTCCCTTGAAGGCGAGGTGCTCGACGAGGTGGGAGAGGCCGGCGCCGAGCCGAACGCCCTCGAAGACGGATCCCGCCCGCACCCAGAGCTGGACGGCCGCGACCGGCAGGTCGCGGTCCTCCCGGACGACCACGGTCAGGCCGTTGGGGAGGACGGTGCGGGCGGCGGGGGGAGCGGTGAAGGCGATCTCCCCCGCGGCCTCCCCGCCCGGGCAGACGAGGGCGAGGCCGAGGAGAAAAGAAAGGCGGGCGGCGATCATGGCTTCCCGCCCGGGGAGGGGGGAAGGAAAGGGGCCTCGAAGGCTTCCCCGAAATCGTAGCCGCCCTGGAAATCCTCCCGGCGGTCCTCTTCGGTCTTGGCGAGAAGGCCGGCCTCCACCATTGCGAAAACGATCTCCCCGAAGTCCGGGCAGGCCCTCACCCCCCAGTGGGCGAGGACATCGCGGGAGAGGGGGCCGTATTCCCGCAGGGCGAGTTCGCGGATCCCCTCCAAAAGCTCGCCCCCCGAGACGTGGCGGCGGCGGCCGATCTTCTCCAGGAGCGCGGCCAGGGCGCGCTGGACGAAGAGATAGGCCTCGACGTCGTAGCGGCCGTCCCGGCGCGCCAGGGCGGAAAGGGATTGCAGGTATTCTCCGTCTTCGCTCATGGGTTGGCCCGCATCGCCCGATAGCGCCGGCGCTCGTCCTCGTTCAAGGCCTGGAAGTTCTCGGCCTGGAGCTTCTGAAACTCCTTCTCGCCGAGCCGGGCCATGGTCCTGACCCCCTCCAGGAACTCCTCCGCCTTCCGGCGGCGGATCGCCCGCGCGTCGGTCACCGCCTGCGGCGACCCGGAGAGGAAGCGCTTCAGGAAGCTGGTGTCCTGCTCCAGGATCTCCTCGTGCTCAACCAGAAACTTGACCGACCGGGCGGAGTCGAGGATCATCCGGAGGAATTTGCAGAAGTCCCGTTCCCGCTGGCTCCCCATGACCCCGCGCAGGGCCCCGGAGGCGGCGGCGTGCGCCCCCTCCAGGCTCTCGACCGCGGCGCCGACGATCTTCTTGCGCGAGGCGAGCGGGCGCCCCTCGAACGAGGGCTTGAGGAGGCCGAGAAACTTCTCGTAGGAACCGTCCCGGAGCGCCAGGTGGATCGGCCGGTTGATGTTCACCATTCCCATAAAATTTTCCTCCGGAAAATTTTATGTTTGATCCGGTCAGAACATTGTCACCCCGGTCCGGGGAGGGTCAGGGCAATAGCTTTTCCGCCCCCGGCGGGCCGGTCGTATAATTAATAGGGGAATTCGCCGGCGGTGTCAATCCCGCGATCCCCCGCCGGCGCGCGGCTACGACACGTTCGCGGGCGCGGACCGGAAAGATCCACGGCTACGGAATCCCCGAGACCGATGGCCAGAGACCAAAGAATTCCGTCGCGGACGATCGCGGCCGTTTCCTACGACAGCCGCCTCGGCGCCCTCCTGGAAAAGCAGGGCCACTGGGGACGGGTCCAGTCCTGGTTCCAGCGCGCGATCAACGTCGCTCTCCCCGCCGGCGAACTGATCCCCCTGGTCCGCCAGGACCGCCTCAACGGTCCCGGCTTCATCTGCCTCGATATCCTCCCCGGCCGGATATTCGGAGACTTGGAGATATGGGTCGGGGATTCCGTCCATTTCGTCTCCCCCGCCGGGACCTCCCGGGACGGCCCCCCCGCGGCTCTGGTCGTCGATCTCCGTCCCGCCCGGCCCTGGACTCCCTCGCCCTTTCCTTCCCCGCCCCCCCGGCAGGTCCTGAAAAAGGCGATCCAAGCCCTGCCAACGATGCTCGAGGCGCGTCCGCATGATCCGCATGGGCGGCCGAGAGAGCAGCACTTTCACGAATGCCGGAAGCGCGCCGACGCTTTCATCGCCGCACTCGAGCAGCGGGAGGCCGGGCGATTCCGGGAGGCTCTGCTCGCCCTGATCGGCCTGGGAGAGGGCCTCACGCCTTCGGGCGACGATTTCCTCGTCGGGGCGATGGCGGCCGCCTGGTGGCTGAAAGGGAGCCCGACGGGCTCGTTCTTGCTCGAGGAGGCCCGGCGTATGATCGAATCCCCCCTCGAGCGTCCACCTTTCCCCTCGAGCCGCTATATCCGCCGGGCCTTCCCGGAGGGGTCCGCAATCGCGCGGATTCCCATGAAGCTCTGGGCAAAGACCACTCTGATCAGCTCCCACTTCCTCACGGCCGCCGCGGAAGGGATCTTCTGCGAGTTCGTCTACCGCTTCCTGGAGTCCTTGAGCGCCCGGGACGAACGGCGCACCGCGGCCTGGATCGACTGGATCCGGTCCTGGGGGGCGACCTCGGGCGCCTGGCTCCTAGACGGCTTCGCCGCCACCGCCGCCGCGCTCGCCGGGCTCGGTGGAAAGCCGGAGCGCGAATAGCCCGAGCCAATTCCCGTCAGAACCGCCTTCGATCGGTCAGGCGGCCGCTTTCTTTCTTCCCGTCCTGCTCCCCCTGCTTTTCGATTCATTACACTTTCATTCCGATCGGAATGAAAGTGTAATGAAGGGCCTTCGACGGGCCGCCGCCCTCCGCCCCGGCAGATTCGTACGCCTCGTGTCCGATCGGACACGAGGTGTCTCATGCCCGACCGGGGAAAATGCTCAACGCTAGGGCCGAGGGATTGGGGAGACATCCCGGGGGATTGGGCTTGACAGCAACGACCGGTTGCCTCGAGACTGGGACGACCACGGGGAGGTCGTGCCACGGCCTGAGAGTTCCGCGGGGAGCGGAAGACCCGACGGACCTGATCCGGGTAATGCCGGCGTAGGGAAAAGGATCGCGTCGCCCTCCGTGCTCTGCCCGGGGGGCTTTGTTTTGCCCCCGTTGGCGCGATCTTCCCGACCAACCGCAGCCCGCGGCGAACGGCCGCGGGAGGAGAAGAGATGAAGAAACTGGCTCCGCTGGGGAAGATCCATCCCGATTTCTTCCGCCGCCACATCTATCCGAAACTCGGCCGGAGGGACCCCTCCCTGATCCTCAAACCCCGCGCGGGCGTCGACTTCGGCGTCATCGACCTCGGGACGCGGGTCCTGGTCCTCTCCACCGACCCCTTCTACATCGCCCGGGAGCTGGGGATCGAGAAGGCCGCCTGGTTCGCCGTCCACATCATCGCCAGCGACGTCGCGGTCAGCGGGATCGCCCCCCGCTACCTCTCGATCGATCTCAACCTCCCCCCCGCGATGACCGAGCGCGAGCTCGTCAGGATGTGGGGGACCGTCCACGCGGAATGCGCCCGCCTCGGGATCGCGGTCGCCACCGGCCACACCGCCCGCTACGCCGGGTGCAACTACCCGATGGTGGGCGGAGCCACCATGTTCGGGATCGACCGGAGGGAGAAGCTGATCGTCCCCCGGGCCCGGGTCGGCGACGCCGTCATCGTCAGCAAGGGGCCGGCGATCGAGACCACGGGCCTGCTCGCCGCCTATTTCCCCCGCCCGCTCGAGGAGCGCTGGGGGAGGGCTTTCCTCCGCCGGGCCCGGGACGTGTACTACCGGATGTCGACGGTGAAGGACGCCCTGACCGCGGCCGCGGCGGGAGGGGTGACCGTCCTGCACGACGCCACCGAAGGGGGCGTCCTCGGCGGGCTCTGGGAGATCGCCGCCCACAGCCGGGTGGGGATGCGGATCGACCTCGACCGGATCATCATCCCGGAGGAGGTCGAGAAGACCTGCGCCTGCTTCGGGATCGATCCCTTCGTCTCGATCAGCGAGGGGACGCTCCTTGCCACCGCCCGCCCCGGGGCGGCGGAGGGGGTGATCCGCGCCCTCAACCGGGCGGCGATCCCGGCCTCGATCGCCGGGGAGGTCCGCCCGGAACGGGAGGGGGTGCGCGTCTTCGGCGGGGGACGGGCGCGGCGGCTCAGCCAACCGCTCGCCGACCCCTTCTGGCCGGCCTTCGAGAAGGAGCTGGCCCGGGAAAGGCGGCGGAAGGGAGAGAAGCAGGGATCAGTGAACAGTGATCAGTGAAAAGAGATGGACGGATGTTGCTGATAACTGATCACTGATTGCTGATCACTGTTTATCCCCGGCGGCGACCGACCGGTAGAGGTCGAGCGTCTGCCGCGCGGTCTTCTCCCAGGAGAAGTTCGCGGCCTGCTTCCTCCCCTTCGCGATCAGGTCCCGGCGGAGGTCCGGCAGGGTCAGGCAGGCCTCCAGCGCCCGGGCGATCTCCTCCACCGAGTAGGGGTTGAAGAGGTAGGCCGCGTCGCCGGTGACCTCGAGCAGGGAGGGCACGTCGGCGCAGGCCACCGGGACGGAGAATTTCATCGCCTCCAGGACCGGGAGTCCGAACCCCTCGAGCAGGGAGGGGAAGGCGAGAAGATCGGCTCCGGCCAGGACCGACTCCTTCTCCGCCTCGGGGATCCAGCCGGTGAAGACGACCTCCCGCCCGATCTCCAAGCGGTCGCACGCCTTCTGGAGCTCCCCGTAGTAGCGCCCGTGCATCACGCCCACCACGACCAGCCGGTGGGGGAGCCCCTTCCGGCGCAGGTGGTAGAAGGCCTCCAGGAGGCGCATGATGTTCTTGTGGGGATGGGCGGCGGCGATGGCCAGGATGTAGGGAGCGACGATGCCGCGCCGGGAGAGGATCTCCCTCCTCCCCTCCGGGGAGAGCCCGTCCGACTCCCGCTCGGGCGCGCCCAGCGGGACGACGCTGACCCGGTTGGGGGGCAGATCCAGCTCCCAGAGCATCTCGTCGCGCGAGTAGCCGGAGAGAGCGATCACCCGCGCCGCGCCGCGGGCGGAGCGGCGGGTGAAGAACCTCATCATCGCCCGGGCCAAGGGGGGGAAGGTTTCGGGGAAGTCCAGGTAGATCAGGTCCAGGATCGTCACCAGCGACGGGCAGGGGCAGAAGAGCGGAGCGGTGAAGCCGGGGGAGTGGAGGAGGTCAAGCTTAAGCTTCCTCGCCCGGGGGGGAAGGACGATCTGCTCCCAGAGGATCCGGTGGGGGCGGAAGCGGGCGCGGACGGAGCAGGGATACTCCTTGAAGTTCGGCCCCAGGGCCAGCCCCCCCCGGCTTTCCCGGTTGGTGAAGACCGCATAGTCGTTCTCCCGGTCGAGGGCGGCCAGGCCCTGCAGGAGGCGGCGCAGGTAGATCTCGGAACCGCCGACCCGGCCGGGGATGAGATAAAGCGCATTGATGCCGATTCTCATGGTCCTATTCCTTCAACGCCAACTCCCGGGCCGAGAGGCCGAACCGCTTGAACCAGCGGTTGAACTCGGCCGCGGAGACCCGCCGCAGCGCCCTCATCTCCCGCCGCTTGCGCCACATCCCCGGCGTCCCCCGGAGGGCGGCCAGGTTCGCTTTCAGGGCGACCAGGGCCAGCGCGCCGGCCGAATGCTCGCGGGCGAAGCGGCCGGCCGCCCCCTTCCGCGACGCCACGCCGTAGGCCTGGAGGAGCATCCGCCAGACCGCGAAGACCGGGCTCCGGAGCAACGAGCCGAGCGGGAAATACTTGATCGTCAGCCAGATCCGGTTCCGCTCCACCAGGAAAGCCTTGAAGGGCGAATAGGCCCCGGTGCTGGCGGAGTATTTATGATAGACCACCGCGGTGGGAACGTAAAGGGCCCGCCAACCGTTGAGGCGCAGGCGCAGCGAGAGCTCGGCGTCGTCGCCGTAGATGAAAAATTCCTCGTCGAAGAGGCCGACCCGGTCAAGGGCCAGGCGGCGGAAGAGGAGGGCGCAGCCGCTGGGGGAAAGGACCTCCTCCGGGCGGTCGTATTGGCCCCGGTCGATTTCCAGCCTCCCCCTCCCCCGGAAGGTGCCGTCGCGGTAGAAGACGTGGCCGACGTTGTCGATCACCCGGCGGTCGCCGTAGGAGAGAATCTTGCCCGCGACCATCCCGCAGGACGGGTCCGCCTTCATGGCCGCGACCATCTCGGCGAGCCAGGAGGGGTCGGCCCGGGTGTCGTTGTTGATCAGGGCGACGTAGGCGCCGCGGGCGGATTGGATCCCCCGGTTATTGCCCCCCGCGTAGCCGAGGTTCTTCTCGATGGCCACCACCCGGACGGCGGGGAAGCGCTCCCGGACGAAGCCGACCGTCCCGTCGGTCGAGGCGTTGTCGGCGAGGATGACCTCCTTTTCCGGATAGGTCTGGGCGAGCAGGGCGGAGAGGCACTCCTCGAGGTGCTCCTTCCCGTTCCAGGTCAGGACGACCACGGAGGCGAGCTCGCCGGCGACCGCCGATTTATCCGATGGGATGTCAGGCATGGCCAATAGCGATCCGCGGTTAATTATTTGTCGGCGGTTTCAGCGGTAGACCTTCCACACCGAACCGGCGAAGGCGGCGGAGGCGAGCAGCGGCAGGATCAGGAAAACTCCGCGGCAGAGGCCGTCCCGGAGGCGGGGCGGGAAGAGGCCGGTCAGCCCCCATACGAAAAGGATCGCCCAGGCGGGAAGGGCGAGGAAGAGATGCCGCCCCTGGGTGGTGGTGTAGCCGCTGCGCAGTCCCCAGAAGGCGTAGTAGGCGGCCAGGACCGAACCGGCGAGAACGGCGAGCGAACCGATCCCCGGGAAGGACGCGCGCGAGCCCTCCTCGTCCCCCTTCCCTCCGAGCAGCCGCACCGCGGCCCCGCAGAGGGCGAGCCCGGTCAGAGCCCCCCAGGCTCCGTAGAGGACGGCCGGGGCGGGATAGAGGAGCCAACCGAAATAAAGCCAGAAGCTCTTGAAGAGCATGACCGCGAACCAGCGCCAGTATCCCGGAGGCGGGGCGGGGGCGCCGGGGAAGCCCAAGACCGCGGCGATGAGCATCCGGAACCGGCGGAGGAAGATCCCGACCAGGGAGGGCGAAAACCAGAGGAGGGCGCAGTAGGCGACGAGCAGGACGAGCGACTCGGCGCCCAAGGCGGCGAGGGCCGCGCGGCGACCATGGCCCGGGGGAGGGCGGACGAGATCGGCGAGGCGGAGAAGGAAATGGGCGCCGAGCAGGATGAGGAACTTGTAGCTGACGAAAAGGCCGGCCAGCAGGACGAGAAAGGCCCCCGAGAAGCGCCGGCGCGGACCGCGGCGTTCGAGGAGCGTGAGGAGGATGAACAGCGCGCCGAGGAGGTTGCTCAGCGGGTCGGGGCTGACCGAACCCCCGATCACCGCGAACTGGGGAAGACCGGCGGCGAAAGCGGCCGCGGCCAGGGCGGGGAAGAATCCGCCGCCGAAGGCCTCCCGGGCGCAGAGGAAGACCGCCCCCACGGTGAGGAGGGATAAGAGCGCGCTGAGGAGGCGGAGGCAATAAAGCTGGGCGACCAGGCTCTGCCGGGGGCAGAAACGGAGGACCTGAGCGGCGAGCAGATAGTAGCCCGGGGGGTTCTTGCCGATCTGGGTCGGCGCCTGGCAGAGGAAGGGGGCGGCGAGGAAGGTCCGGGGCGGACGCTCCGGGGGGGAGACCTTGACTAAGCGCCAGAAGTCGTTGCGGGAGAGGGAGGCGATGATCGCCTCCTCCAGGGCGGGATCGGGGCGGAGCGGGGAGCGCCAGCCGTCCCGGGCGAGGAGTCGGGCGTACTCGAAATGGGTCGGCTCGTCGGGAGACTGCCAGGGCGGGATCGCCGCGACGCAGAAGGCGAGGCTTGAGGCGGCCAGGACGAAGAGAGCGGCGAGCCAGGGCGGCCGGGAGGGGGGTGGAGGAGAGAACGCGGGGGACGGATCGCGCTTCATGGGGCGATCATAGGTCAAGGCGGACGAAAACTCCAGCCCTCCCATAGGTCTTATAGGTCCTATAGGACCTATAGGACCTATAAGACCTATGGGAGGGCCGAGCGGTAGACGGCGAGCGTCCTCTCCGCGATGGCGTCCCAGTCGAAATCGCGCCGGAGGAGGCCGAGGGCGGACGCTCGCTCCTCCTCGGTTATCCCCCGCTCCAGGCACTCGGCGATCTTTCCCGCCAGCGCCGCCGGGGCGGCGGGGGGAAAATAGCGGAAGGGAGGGAGGGGGATCTCCCGGTGGGGAGGGATGTCGCTCACCGCGACCGGGAGGCCGTAGGAGAGGGCCTCGAGGAGCGCGATCGGGAGCCCCTCATAGAGCGAGGGAAGGACGAAGAGGCCGGCGTGGGAGAAGAGCTCCGCGAGCGGCCGTCCGGAGAGGAAGCCGGGGAGAACGATCCTGGGGTCGGCGCGCGCGGCCGAGAGGAGAGCCCGCTCGGTCGGGTCGCCAAGCTGGGCCCCCCCGGCGATCACCAGCCTCGCCTCCGGCGACGGAAGGAGGCGGAAGGCCTCGGCCAGGGTGGAAAGCCCCTTCTCCGGGACGAACCGGCAGGCGGTGAGAAGGTAGCCGCCGGGGAAAAGGCCGAGCCGGCGCAGGGTTTCGCCCGGCGGGACCGGGGCGGGGATGGGCACCCCGTTGGGGATGTAGGCGATGTCGGCGCGGCGGTATCTCTCGGCGAGGTCGGACGCGATCCCCCGCGAGACCGCGATCACGCGCGTGGAGCAGCGGACGCCGGCGGACTCGCCGAGCCGGAGCATGGCCTTGGCCAACCGCCCCCACTTGGACCGCCGGTAGTCGGGGCCGTGGTCGGTCATCACCGTCGGCAAGCCGAGGGCGCGGGCCAGCGGGACGAAGAGGGCGGGGCCGATCGCGTGGACGTGCAGGAGATCGGGCCGGAGGCGGCGGGCGAGGAGCACGCCCCGCAGGGTGTGGAGGGCGGCCTCGAAATGCTTGGAGCGGACGGCTCCGAGGTGGAGGAAGCGGACGCCCCGCCACTCCTTGAGCCTCCCCGCCGGGGGGAGGTAGGGCGCCCGGGTCAGAACGGTGACCTCGCACCCCCTCTCGGCGAGGCGGGGATAGAGCTCCTCGCCGTGCCGCTCCACCCCCCCGGGGACGCCGGGGAAGCCGCGGGTCCCGACGACGACGACTTTCATGGGCGCAAGTCAGCCCCGGGGAAGGCGGCGGACGTTATGGACGGAATGGACGATATGGACGGCATGGACTTAGCGAATGATGAATAATTATGCGAGCGGTTGGGGCCAAACTCCTTCCGTATTCAGCCGGCCCGGCGATCCTTCTCGATTCGCCGGCGAATCGGGAAGGAGATACTTCAATTCCGGTGTTCGCGCGAGCGAACACCGGACGATACTACATCTCCTCCAGCTCTTTCCCTAGCGCCAGACGGATCTTGTTCCGGGCGATCCAGCGCAGGGGCCGGATGAGATCCTTCTTCATCGCCGGGGCGGCGGTCCCGATCATCCAGCAGTTGCGGGGGCAGGAGCGCAACCGCTCCCGGATCGCGCGCGCCCGCTCCCCCTGCCAGATCTCCTCGAACGAGGCGCGCTTCAGGTTCCCCAGGCTGGTCTCCTCGGACTCCTCGGGGAGGCCGTTGCAGGGGCGGACCTCGCCCGCGGGGTCGAGGAAGAACATGTCCTCCCCGGCGGCGCAGGGGAGGAGGCGCGGGCGCCCCCGGACGTAGTTGATCAGGCCGCGGTTGAAGTAGGCCCGGAACCACTCCTTGATCCGGCGGCTCCCGAGGAGCCGCCGGACAAGCTCCTCGAAACACCGGATCACATGATCCGGGTCACGGATCGCGTTGTCCTGCTTGTGAAAATAATAGGAGTTGTGGACGACGGCGGTGGCGAACTCGAGCCGCATCGACCGGGCCAGCTCGAAGAGCTCGAGCAGGTCGGAGGCGTTCCGGTCGGAGACGGTGATCCCGAAGCCGATGTCCCGCCGGCCGAGCCTACGGAGCTCGAGAAGCGTGCGCAGGCCGTGGTCGAAGCCGTCTTTAAGCCCCCGGAGCTCGTCGTTGGCGGCGGGCAGGCCCTCCAGGCTGATCCGGACGCCGACGGAGGGAAACCGGTCCGAGAGGGCTATGATCCGGTCGGTGAAGAACCCGTTGGTGCTGATCACCACCCGGGAGGAGCGCCCGGAGAGGATGGAGACGATCTCGGCGAGATCCTCCCGCAGGAAAGGCTCCCCGCCCGTGACGTTGGCGAAGGCAAGCGGCGGGAGCTTCCGGAGGAGCTCCGGGGCGAACTCCTCCTCCCGCCGGGAGGGGTGCCGCCAGGTCCCGCACATCGCGCAGCGGGCGTTGCAACGGTAGGTGACGACGATCGCGGCTTCCATATTCCGTAACCTTACGTAACCTTACATAACCTTGCGTAACCTTACGTAACTTTTTTTAATACGCTCCCTTCCCCCGCACCACCGCCCCCAACGTGAGGAGGAGGATCTGGAGGTCCAGCCAGAAGGACCAGTTCTCGATGTAGAAAAGGTCCCACTTCATCCACTCCTCGAAGGAGAGGTCGGCCCGCCCCTTGACCTGCCAGAGGCAGGTGATCCCGGGGCGGATTTCCAGGCGCCGGAGCTGGCGATCGCTGTACCGCTTCACCTCCTCGGGGGTGGGCGGGCGGGGGCCGACCAGGGACATATCGCCCCGGAAGACGTTCCAGAGCTGGGGGAGTTCGTCGATGCTGAAGCGGCGCAGGAGGCGCCCGACCCGCGTCACCCTGGGATCGTTCTTCATCTTGAAGACCGGCCCGTCGGACTCGTTCTCCGCCTGGAGGGAGTCGAGCATCGCCTCCGCCCCCGGGACCATGGTCCGGAACTTGAAGAAGCTGAAGACCCGCCCGTTCTTGCCGCAGCGGCGGGAGACGTAGAAGACCGGCCCCGGGCTGTCGCGCTTGATCAGGAGGACGAGGACGGGCAGGCAGGGGAGAAGGAACAGGAGGAGAAGGCCGGAGAAAATCAGGTCGAAGGCCCTCTTCGCCGCCAGGTCCGTCCCGTGGGGATGGTGGGGGTGGTACTCGAGGAGGGGGATCTCCCCGAGCGCGGAGGCGCGGATCTCCTCGGAGGAGAGCTGGTGGAGATCGGGGACGATCCGGACGCCGATCTTGAGGGCGCGGGCGGTCTCCAGGATGGCGGCAACCTTCTCCCGGGCCGAGGGGATGGTCACGATCGCCAGGTCGATGAAATGCTGCCGGGCGACCGGCTCCAGCTCCGCGAGCGTCCCCAGGACCGGCCGGCCGGACGGGCCGGCGCGGGCGCGGTCGTCGAGATAGCCGACCGCCTCCCAGCCGAAGTAGGGGAGGCGCGCCATCTCGGAGGCCACCGCCGCCCCCACCTTCCCCGCCCCGACGATCAGGACCCGGAGGTTGTCGTGTCCCCGGGCCACCCGGGCGCGCACCAGGCGCCGCTTCGCCGCCCGCCAGGCGGCGAGGAGGAGGAAGAGGGCGAGGGCGTTCAAGGCGAAGACCAGGCGGGAGTAGAACTTGATCTGGAGGAAGAAGACGGCCGCCGCCGCAGGGAGGCAGGAGAAGCAGGTGACCTTGAGAACGGCGATCGTCTCCTCCAGATAGGAGAGCTCGCGGGGAGTGGCGAAGAGCTGGTAGTGCTGGAGGAGGAGGAGGGCGGTCATCCCCCAGAAGAGGTAGACCGTGGTGTAGGAGCCGAGCGACGGAAGCCAGAGGTTGCTGATGATCCGGCCGGCCGGGTAGGAGAGGAGCAGAGCGATCCGGTCGCTGTTGTAGCGGATGAGGTAGGGGAGGTAGAAGGCCAGAAGAAGGCCGACGGCGTCAACGGCGATGTAGGCCCTGACGATGCGCTTATGCATGGACAATCTTCCTGCCCCAGCCCGGGAAACCCCGATACTAGATCGCGGAAAGGTCCGCGGATAGCAAGCCCCTTTTTCTCCTTTGATCCGCGCCGCGGATCAGAGGAGAAAAAGATTCTGGATGAAGAGCGCCCCCGCGGAGGGATGGACGTACTCGACGGCCGCCGCGGTCAGGCGCGCCGGGCGGGGGAGGCGGAAGACGTAGTAGTAGGCGTTGGCCGTCGCCTGCTTCCCCCCCCGCTCCACCGCGCGGGAACGGTAAAGCGGGGCCAGCCCGTGGGCCCGCTCCTCCGGAGAGCGGTCGGAGAGCCAGATGTCGGCGGTCTCCACGCCCGCCGCGATCGGGAAGCGGTGCCTCTCGCCCTCCGCCGTCTCCACCGTGAGCTCGGCGACCGGCGCCCCTTGGGGAACCGAGGCGGACCACTGGGTGTAGGAGACGATCCCGACCCCGGCGCGGAGGCGCGCGGGGGAGAGGGGAATGACCACCCGGTCGCGGCCGTTGAGGACGGAGGAGAGGCGCAGGTTCTCCAGGTCGGACCCGAAGAGCTCGGCGAGGTGGCGGTCGGCGTAGGGGACGGGGAAGACGCCGGGGAGGACCACCGTCTCCCCGCAGGACAGCTCTTCCTCCCGGGAGCCCAGGCGGCGGAGCGGACGGCCGGGGGCGCTCTCCAGGCGGATCTCGACCCGGTAGGATCCCGGGACGATATCGGCGGGGAGAGGAAACTCCCAGAGGGCGGTGCGGACGACTCCCGGGTCGAAACGGCCGGGGGGGATCGCGATTTCCTTGACCGCCCCCGGGCGGTTCTCCCTCTCCAGGGCGAGACGGGCGGTGACCGGCCCGGAGGCGGCTCCGATTACCTCATAGAAGATCCGGCAGCGGAGCGTCTCCTCCCCCTTGAGGCGGGGGGCGGGCGGGTCGAAGCCGAGGAGGCGGATCTCCCCGAAAACCGCGCGCACGGGGAAGGCGGGGGTGAGCGACTCGGCGCGGCAACGCCGGTCCTCCCCCTCCCCCGCCTTTCCCGAAACGCGCAGAAGATCGGCGGCGGCCGCTTCCGCCGCGGCGTGATCGGGAGCGGCCGCGACCGCCGCGAGGAGGCTCCGCCCGGCTTCCTCTCCCCTTCCCGCCGCGCGGAGGGCGAGGAAGAGGCGGTAGGAGGCGTCGCCGAGGCCGGCGGCGGCGGCGCGGGAAAGATCGGGGATCGCCTCTTCCGGCCGCCCGAGTTCGAGGAGGGCGCGCCCCCGCCAGTAGTCGGCGTTCGCCGCGGCGAGGCGGCCCTGGTCGCTAGCGTCGAGAACGGCGATCAGCCGCTCCCAATCCTCCAGGGCGGCGAGGCGGGAGACGATCTCGGGGAGCCGCTCCCCGTCGCGCGTCCGGGCGGCGGCGAGCTGCAGGAGCCGTCCGGCGCGGTCGGGGAGCCCTCTTTTCTCGTACTCCCCGGCCAGGGCCAGGGGATCGGAGAGGTCGCCGCCCAACCGGCTGGCCAGGAGGGAGGGGCGGAACCAGGCGGCGGAGAAGGCCGCCGCCTCAGAGGCCTCGGGACGGCGGGTATTCTCCAGCCAGAGCGCCTTGCTGTAAAGCCAGCTGTAGGCGAAGAAGTCGGCGACCCGCTCCGCCGGGTTCCTCCCGCCGGGATCGAGGAGGGGGGAGCGATAGCTCGCCATCCCCCACACCGCCAAAAGCAAAAGGAGAACCGCCGCGGATAGCCACGCCCATGTTTGTCTGGTCTTCACGGGAAAAGTCGAGTAATAGTAAGTGATAGCCGCGCGATCGTTAAGCATAAATATTGGAACGCCGATGCCAGCGCCGGGGAACCCGCGGATGGTCCTGTTCCCGGGGGGAAGGGGCATTCCGGCTGGCCCCGAGCGCGGTTCGTCGGGGCCCCGATCCGTGAACAGCCATGGCTGACTCCAGCGTCTCCGTCCCCCCGGGAAAACCCCGTCGCTGGCGCCCCTCCCCCCTCCTCCGGGACACGGCGGTGGCGACGGCCGCCAACAACCTCGGCAAGGGGCTGGGCCTAGTCGTCCCCTTCTTCATCGCCGACTGGTTCAGCTCCTCCTCCGCCACCGACGCCTTCTTCTTCGCCTACGCCTGGGTCACCTTCATCACCCTGATCTTCGCCCCGGTCCTGGAGTCCGTGGTCGTCCCCTTCATCGCCGAGGAGCGGGCCGCCGGGAGAGACGTGGGACAGTTCGTCGGCCGGCTCCTCCCCCTGACCGCGATCTCGCTCGCGGCGCTTTCCCTCTCCGGCTGGGCGTTGATCTCCCTCCTCCTCCCCTGGGTCACCCGCTTCCCTCCGGGAGAGCTTCCCCTGGTCCGCCGCTGCCTCGCCGAGCTGACGCCGCTGGTTCCGCTGACCGCCCTCTCCAGCCTGATCGCCGGGACCCTGAACGCCTATCGCTCCTTCGCCCTCCCCGGCCTCTCCGCCGGGGTCCGGGCGGCGATCGTCCTCGCCTGCGGCTGGCTCCTGCGGGACCACCTGGGCATCCGCGCCATCAGCCTGGGCTACGTCGCGGGGGAGCTCATCCGCCTCCTCCTCCTCTTCGCCGCCCTCCTCGCCTCCCCCCGCCTCCGCCTCCGCCGGGCCGACAGCCTCTTCCGGGGGATGGGGGAGTTCGTCCGCAAGGCGGGACAGCAGACGGTGGGAATGGTCGCCTCCGAGCTCTCCCCGATCGTGGACAAGATGATGGCCACCGGACTCGGGGTGGGGGCGATCTCCTCCCTCTCCTACGCCGAGCGGCTCTACCTCATCCCGGTCATCTTCTCCTCCACCGGCTTCCTCACCACCTTCCTCTCCCACTGGTCACACGGCTATTACGGCGAGGACGGGTCCGCGGGGCTTAAGCGCTCGCTCTCCCGCTCCCTGCGCTGGACGGCGCTCCTGGCGGCCGGCGCCAGCGCCCTCCTCATCCTCGTCCACCGCCCGCTCGTCGGGCTCGCCTACGGGCGGACCGGCTTCCCCGCCGAATCCCTCCGGCAGGTGGCCCTCCTGTACGCGGTGATGAACCTCGCCCTCCTCCCCCAGATCCTGAGCTACATCCTGACCCGCGCCTTCCTCACGATCAAGAATACCCGGGCGATCCGCAACCTCGGGATCATCCGCCTCGCCGGGAAGATCGCCTTCAACCTCCTTTTTATCAAGCTCTGGGGGCTCGCCGGGATCGCCGCCGCCACGGTCATCGCCGCCCTGCTCGGCCTCGCCTATCTTCTTCGAGTCTATCGGAAGGGTTTGGGCTATGATGGGGGGGCGGCCGGTTTATAGGCCCCGACCCGGTCGGGGCGCGCCGGGCTCTAGCCGCCGGTTCATAGAACCGGCCGACAAGGCGCGACGGGACGCCGGCGACGCCAATAGATGATGACATGACACTCCGCTCCGCCCTCTCCACCCTCCTCTTCGGCCTGGTCTGGCTCGCCGCCCTCTTCCTGGCCGGCGCCCTGACCGTCCTCAAACCCGCGCTCCTTCTCGCTCTCCCCCTCCTCGTCTTCGCCGCCTGGTTCTTCGTCCGCCACATCCCCTTCTTCCTCGGCTTCCTCGCCGTCTACTCGCTCTTCGAGGAATTCCTGACCAAGTGGCTCCCTCCGGTCCTGGGGTCCCCCGCCCGCTACTGGGGGGAGGCGCTGATCCTTCTCGTCTTCCTCCACCTCCTCCTGCGCAACTGGCACGCGGGACTCCTCTGGCGCCGGACCCCCTTGGACGGACCCATCCTGCTCATCCTCGTCGCGGCGGGAGCATCGACGCTGGTCAACCGCGCTCCGCTTCTGGTCGGCCTGCTGGGGATCAAGAACCTGATCCGCTACTTCTTCCTCTTCTACGCCGTGGTCAACCTCGAACTGCCGCTCCGCTTCCCCCGGCGACTCCTCGCGGCGACGGCGGTCGCCGCCGTGATCGTCTGCGCCATCGGCCTGGCCCAGTCCGCCGCCGGGGAGAACTTCTCCAAGGTCTTGAAGCCCCGGGATGTCTACTTCAAGGGGAAACTGATCCGGGAGTCCACCCGCCAGGACCTGGGCGGCACGACCAAGATCTTCTCCACCCTGGGGCGCTACAACCACCTCGGCAATTTCCTCTTCTTCATCCTCTGCCTGACCCTGGGGATCTACCTCGCCTCCCCCCGCACGGACAGCCTCCGCCTGGGGTACTTCGCCTTCACCCTGCCCTGCCTGGCCGCGCTGGGCTTAAGCTACTCGCGGATGTCCTGGATCGGTCTCGTCCTGGGCGTCTTCTTCATCTTCTCCCTGCTCAAGCAGTACCAGGCCTGGATCTACTGGTCCGTCTTCGCCCTCGTCCTCGGCCTCTCCCTCCTCCTCGCCCGGGAGGTGTCCTGGAAAGCCGGCGAGGAGAAGCGGGCCTCCCTCTCCGACCGCTACCTCTCCACCTTCTCTCCCGGCAAGTTCCGCCAGTCCTTCAAGTCCGACCGCCTCTACGCCCTTCTCACCGTCGCCCCCCGGGTGATCCGGCGCTACCCCATCTTCGGCGTCGGACCGGGGACGCTGGCCTCCGAGGTGACCGGCGCCGGGCGGGGCACCCCGGGCATGTTTCCGGAGCACTCCCACCGCCGCTGGCTCGACATCGACACCTACCGCCTGACCTACATCAGCGACTCCGGCTGGACCTCCCTCCTCTCCCAGCTGGGGCTCCTCGGACTCTTCGCCGTGGCCTGGCTCCTCAGCCGCTTCTTCGGGATCTGCGTCGCGGTCCGCGATTCGTCCCCCTCCCCCCTGAGCCGGGGGATCGCGCTGGGCCTCCTCGGCGTCTGGGCCGGCCTGATCTTCCAGAACTTCGTCTCGTTCAACCTGGTCAACCGGATCCCCATGCTCCACGTCTGGCTCTGGCTGGGGATCATCGCCAACGAGTTGGTCCGGAATGGAGAGGGCCGCGACCTGACGCGCGCCGACCCCGTCCCGCGGACTTAAAAGTCCGCGGCTACGAACGCGACGCATCGACGCGCCGCTCCCGAGCACCCCGTAGGCGCGGACCTTGAGGTCCGCGCGACCGGCCCACAACAGTATCCCGTCGTCGCGGCGCGGCGGGATGAACGCACCGGTGAACAAATGATCAGAACTGGCAGCTTCGGTTTCGCTTGTCTCCTCCTGGCCGGGTGCGCGGCGGCCGGGACGGGAGAGAAAACCCGCCCTTCCCTCCCCGCCACCGGCGTCACCGCCGTCGTCCGGGAAGGGGACGACGGATCCTACCGCGCGGGAGCGCCCCTGCGCTTCGCCGACCACGGCGACGGGACGGTCACCGACCCGAACACCGGCCTGACCTGGATCGGCTCCGGGCGGGGCGACATCGACACCGTCCCCCCCACACCCTTCCGGGAAGAGGGGGGATGGAGGAAATACAACTGGACGGAGGCGATCAACTATTGCGAGCGGCTCGAATTCGCCGGCCACGGCGACTGGCGGCTCCCCAACTGCAAGGAGCTTGTGAGCATACTCGACCTCGGGAAAACCGACCCCGCCATCGACGCCGCTTGCTTCCCCGCGACCCGCTCCGACTTCTACTGGACCTCGACCCCCTTCACCTACAACACCGCCCACGCCTGGTACGTCTACTTCAACCTGGGCTACGTCAACCACGCCTCCATGGACCACGAGCTCTTCGTCCGCCCCGTCCGGGGGCCGGAACGCGACTGAGACGCCCGTCTCGCGGCTCCCGCCGCTGACGACACCTTGACATGGTCAGCCCGACCTTCGATATTTATACTGGTGATTTATGAAACGACGGGCCGCCATCGCCTTCGCCGTTCTCCTCATTCTGCCGCCGGCACTGCGGGGGCAGACCCCGCCGCCCACGCCCGAAGGTTTCTTCACGCCGACCCCGGCGGCGGCCCCGACGCTCACGCCTCCGGGATACCAAACCCCCACGCCGCCCCGGACGCCGACGCCCCTCGCGACACCCACCGCGACGCCCACGCCCTCCCCCGCCAAGACCCCCATCCCCCCCTTCTGGACGGGCTTTACCTACGCCGACTGGTCGCAAGGCTCCGCCGCCGCGATCCCGAGCCGGGACGGACACGGGGCCTTCGACAGCGCGATCGGCTGGGACGGGTCGCGCCTCACCGCGATCTTCCAGGGCTGGACGGACGACACCGAAGCCGGCCGGCTCTTCGTCGCCCATTCCTCCGACGGGATGGCCTGGGAATACGGGAACGGGGGGGAGGCGATCGCGGTCGAAAGCCTCTTCGCCCACGGCATGGGCTGCCACACCGTCGCCTGGTCGCGGGAGACCTTCCCGGAGTTCGAGGTGAGGTGGACGGCCGAGAGCCAGCGCATCAAGGGACGGATGTGGTTCGCCAACGCCCCTCCCGACGCCGGCCGCCACTTCCAGTACGCCGAGTCCACCGACGGCGTCTCCTGGCGCGCCTTCTCGGAAGGGGTGTACTGCCCGCCCGCGGCCAAGACCGTCGACGCCTACCGGGTGATGTCCAAGCCCACCGTCCTCTATCGCCCGGAAGGCCTCCCGGCGCTCTCCACCACCGACTCCAACTCCATGAACAACCGCTATCTGATGTACCTGAATAGCTCCGAGAACGGCGATCCCTATTACTACGAGCTCTATCTATCCTCCAACGGCCTCAACTGGACTCTCTACGCCAACGATCCCTACTGCCGAACCCGCTCCCCCGGTCAGATACCGAACAAACTCGTCGCCTTCACCGGCTACACCGATCCGGGCCTAAGCTATCCCGACCATCTCGACGCCTTCGAGGAGGTCTACTACTACGGCGTCCGGCAGGGATGGATGATGTGGACGCATGAGGGCGAGGACGGTCCGATCGCCTCCTGGTACTCCACCAACGGCTTCCGCTGGGTCTTGCGGGAATGGCCGATCGGAGAGATCGGGGAGGCGAGCGGGGAGTCCGGCTCCTGGAACGAGCTCGGCAACGCCGACCTCGACTCCGTCCGTCTGGGGACGAGCTACTTCTTCCTCCGGAGCGGACGGATGGAGACACCGGAGGAGCGGCGACAGCTGGGGGCGGGGATCAAGAAGGGGGCGCGCTCCGTCGAGGTCAACGACCTGCCCAGCCGCGTCTGGTCCAACGCCGTCCCGGTGAACTATCGCCTCTACTCGTGGAACAGCTCCACCACCCCCCTCATCCGCGCCGAGTACAGCATTGCCGGGGATTTTTGGTATGGGGCGACCAAGGCGGCCTGGGGCGAAAACACGTCCAATCTGACCTCCTCCCTCGGCGGCGCCGAGCACGTCTATAACTGGAACTGCAAGGCCGATCTGCCCATGCCGGGCGGCGGACTGCAACCCACCAAGTTCCGGATCTGGGCGATGATGACTTATCCAAGCGCGACCGAGGAGTGGGACGTGAGCAACCAGTTCAATGTGGGACCCAGCGTCACCCCGACCCGGACCCCCACCCCCAGCCCTACCGCCTCGCCCACCTCCACGCCGCCGGGCTATGAAACGCCCTCCCCCTCCCCGACCTCATCACCCTCCCCCACCCCCACGGCTCTCCCCTCGGCCACGCCGACGCCTTCGGCCACGCCGGCCCCTTCGCCGAGCCGGACGCCGAGCCCCACCCCGACGCCCAGACCCGCGGCAACCGCGACCCCGACGCCCTCGCCGGGGACGGCCGCCACGCCCACCCCCGCGAAGCACGTGCTTGCCTCCGGCGACTACGACGGCGACGGGACGAGCGAGATCGGGATCTTCCGTCAGGCGAACGGCCAATGGACGGTCCGGAACGTCACTCGGGTCATCTTCGGCGGGATAGCCGACCTCCCCGTCCCCGCCGACTACAACGGCGACGGGACTAGCGAGATCGGGATCTTCCGCCCCTCCTCGGTCATGTGGTCGATCCGGAACCTCACCCGCGTCTACTTCGGCGGGGCGGAGGACTTCGTCCTCCCCGGCGACTACGCGGGCGACGGGTCGAGCCGCCCGGCGATCTTCCGCCCGGCGGCGGGCTTCTGGGTGATCTACGCCCTCACCCGGGAATACTTCGGCGGGTCCGCCGACCTTCCCGTCCCCGCCGACTACGACGGCGATGGGACGAGGGACCTCGCCGTCTTCCGGGGCTCGCAGTCCCTCTGGTCGGCGCGGAACGTCACCCGGGCCTACTTCGGGGGGGGCGCGGACATCGCCGCGCCCGCCGACTACGACGGCGACGGGCGCGCGGAGATCGCCGTCTTCCGGCCGGCGAACGGCTACTGGGCGATCCGCCTCCTCACCACCTTCTACTTCGGCGCCGCGGGCGACCGGCCGGTTCCGGCCGACTACGACGGGGAGGGGGCCGACGACGCCGGGATCTTCCGCGACGGGGCGGGGATGTGGAACGCGCGCGCCTTGACCCGGGTCTACCTCGGCTCCACCGGCGACATCCCGGTCACGCGCTAAAATTTAACCGCGAATCAAGCAAATAAAACGCGAATCATCCCGGCTTGGCTCGGCGAAATAAACTATGAATTACGCGAATTTCGCGAATGGGGATCGGATGAGATAATTCGCGTAATTCGCGCAATTCGTAGTTGATAATCTATTGTGGGCTCGATTCGATCCAATTAGCGCTTTATTCGCGTGAATTCGCGGTTAATCTTGTTTGCGCCGGGACGGGCGCGGGGGGGGAAGAGGCGGAACCAGAGGCGGCGGAGAGAGCGCCAGATCCGCTGGAAGAAGTTTCCCCTAAGAAGACGGATGATCTCCTGGCGGCGACGCTCGATCCCGATGATCTCCTCCGGCGTGAAGTCCTTCCGGGCCAGGTTCTCGTCCACCTCGGCGTCGAGCATGAGCAGGAGGTCGCGGCGGAAAGGGACGAGGTGGGCGTCGATCTCCTTCCAGCCCAGCGCCCGGCAGGCCAAGAGCCTCCGGTAGCCGGCGACCAGACGGTATTCCTCGTCGATGACGATCGGGTTGAGGAGCCCGAGCCGCGAGATCGAGGCCTTGAGGGCGGCCAGGTTCCCGTGATCCCGGCGGATGCGGTGCGCCTCGTCGATGGCGATCTTGTCCAGCGGGATTTTCATTATCCAGGTCTCCTTTCGGTCTCCGTTGCTCTTCCTCGCGTTTAGCGCGCCGCCGAGCTCTCGTAGGCGCGGACCTTACGAGGTCCGCGCGCCCCGCCAAGCTCTCGTAGGCGCGGACCTTACGAGGTCCGCGCGACCCGTCAAGCTCTCGTAAACGCGGACCTTACGAGGTCCGCGCGACCCGTCCCGCGGACTTGAAAGACCGCGGCTACGAAGCACGCGACGGGACTGCCCCGGCCAGCGCGAAAGATTACCTTGTCTTCGTAACCCACTGTATATACACTAAGCAAGCTATTTGCATACCGAAACGCGCACGCCAGAACCCAGGAGGTCCGCCATGTCCACGAGAACCGTCATCGCGATCGCGGCGATCGCCGCCTGCCTCGCCGGAGCGCTAATAGCCCCGGCCGCGCAAGCTCCCTCCCTCCCCCCCGGAACCGTCGGCTACCTCTGGGTCCCCAGCCCCGAGAAGCTCTTCGCCGACGCCGACTCCTTCCTCGGCGCCCTGGGGACTCCCAACGCCGGGCTGATGTTCGTGAAATCGCTGCTCGGGCAGATGCTCTCCAACCCCGACCTCTCCGCGGTGGACATGAAGGGGCCCCTCCTGCTCGTCATGCTCAACCCCAAGGAGAACCCGCAGCCCCTGGCCGCCGCCTTCCGGATCAGCCAGCTCGACGCCTACCTCAAGGGGCTGGAGGAGCCGCCGATCCTGAAACAGAGCGACGCCGCGAGCGGGGTCAAGGTTTACGCGCGCAAGGTTTCGACCTTCGACAGCGCCGCCTACGACGCCGCCTCCCCGGACGAGCAGAGCGACGTCAACCGCTTCTACAAGACCTCCGAGGAGCCCTTCCTCGCCATCCGGGGAGACACGGCCTGGGTCTCCGAGAACCCGGACCTCCTCGGCCGGCTCCAGGGACTGGCCCCGGAAACCCTCTCCCCCGGTCTCGGACACAACCTCGTCCTGGTCTTCGAGGCCGAGACCCTGGGCAAGCTCCTCCGCGAGGAGGCGGATAAGCAGCTTCAGGCGATCGACGAGTCGGCGGGCGCGGACGCCTCCGCGAAGATGCTCCACGCCCAGGTCGATCTCTACCTCGGCTATCTCGCCCAGGTGCGGCGGGCGGAGCTGGGAATCACGCTGGACAAGGCCGGAGCGGCCGTCGAGAAGTCCGTCACCGCCCGTCCCGGGACCACGCTGGCCGCCTTCCTGGCCGCCCAGAAGAAGGGCGAGCTCAAGCTGGCCCGCTTCCTCGACCGGGATTCCTGGTTGGCCGCCGACTTCCGGGTGAGCCGCCCCGAGATGCTCATGGGTTTCTACAGCCGGATGTTCGACCTCATGTACCAGTCTCCTCCCCTCGCCGGCGCGGCCCCCGACCCCAAAGCGCGCAGCTCCTACCTCCAGGCGATCAAGGCCATGGTCGAGACCATGGGCGAGGAAGAGGCCTTCTGTATCTCCAGCCCGCCCGGGACCTTCTTCTCCGGCGTGAGCGTGATGGAGATCAAAAGCGAGGCGGGGTGGAAGAACTACATCCGCCAGGGGGTCCTGGACGTCATCCCGGCCTGGAAGGGTTCCGCCGCCGGGAAGGGAATGACCTATGACACCTCCGGGATCGAGAAGCCCGCTAAGTACAAAGACATCGACGTCTACACCCTGCGGGTCCGCGTCGACCCCGGCGCCCTCTCCATCCCCCCGGAGGCGCTGAAGACCGTCGGGAGCTGGATGTCCCAGACGATGACCGTGGCGATGGCGGCGGTGGGGAAGATCGGCGTCTCCGCCATGAGCTGGGGGGGGGAATCGCGGATCGGCGAGATCGTGGACCGGGTCAGCTCCGCCCAGGCCTCGTTCGAGGCCTCCCGTTTCGGCCCCTCCGCCGGGAGCGCCAACGGGGTGATCTTCCTCTCTCTCGACTCCTTCCTCCGGGGGATCATGGGTCTCCTCCCGGCCGACCAGGTCAAGGGCGAGGCGGCCGAGACGCTCAAGAAGATCGCCGCGCTCGACCTCCCCCTGGTGGCCACCATCCGGGCCGAGGGGGAGACGCTCCGCGCGGGCAGCGCCTTCCCGATGGAGAAGATCCTGGCGGTCAAGAAGCTCTTCGAGAGCAAAACCAAGGCCGCCGAGCCCGCTCCGCAAAAGCCGGCGGAAGGCGAGGCCAAGTAACCTAAGAAAAGCGAAAACGGGAGGCGGAAGGCGACCCGTCGCTTTCCGCCTCCCGTTCTTTTTTCCCCCCGTTCCCCGCGTTGACGCTTTTACCTACTTCTTGGTATTCAAATTATTTGCGCCGTTCCATCAATACATATATACTATTCCGCTTAAATATAAACCAAACAGGCAGGTGCTCATGCATGCGCTCGCGATCGTAGCGGCGGGGATGGTTTGGCTCGGCCCGGCCTCCGGCCAGACCGAGGCCATCACCCAGGGCGAATGGGCTTCGTACCTCGCCGAGGGGACCGGTCTCAAGGAAAGCCTTCCCCCCTCGGCCGGCAAGGAAGATTACATCCGGGCACTCTCCCAGGGGGGCTACATCCGCAAAGAGGGCGAGGACTATTCGGAGGCGAGCGCGGGGGCGGCCGCCGCCGGCGCGCCGGACGGCTCCTTGAGCCTGGGGAGATGGGCCCGGGCCGGAAATGCGCCGGGCAAGGTCACCTACCGGGTGACCATCCCCCTGGAGAAGAGCTATCTCCTCCGGGCGCGGGTCAGCGGGAAGGAGCAGTTCTGGGCGATCGACGGGGGGGACCCGATCAAGGTCCGGCCCGAGGAGTCCCTGGACTGGGAGACCGTCAGCGACCGGATCGACCTCAAGCCGGGCGAGCACTTGATCACCGTCGATCTCCCCGCCGAAGGGGGGATTGACGTCCTCGAGTTCATCACCTCCTCCGCCCCCCCCATCGCCCCCGCCGGCGGATTCGCCCCCGCCGCCCCCCTCAACTTCGCCGAGAAGGCCGAGTCGCTGGCCCGCGTCCTCAACTGGGAGCAGTTCCTCCCCGTCGACGCCGAGCCCTGCCGGATCTGGGAGGCCGAGTCCTACGCGTCTTCCCGGGGCCCGGTGGAGGTCCGGGAGACGCGGGACCACGGAAAGCCTTCGGAAAACCGCTGGATCATCCCGGCCTCCGATCCCTCCGTCGTCACCTACTACATCTCCGTCCTCCGCGACGGCCTCTACAGCCTCCAGGGGCGCTTCTGGGGAGACACCGACAATATCCTCTCCCTGGAGATCGACCAGCACCGGGTCGCCTTCCGCCCGGAGAACCCGAACCGCTTCGGCTGGATCACCATCGACACCGTCCCCCTGAACTCCGGGGGGCACCGGATCGACGTCGAGCTCAAGCCGGGCACCGGGGCCGACGCCTTCCAACTTCTGAAGCACCGGGCGGGGGCGGAGGACTACCTCATCCTCCTTGCCGACAAGGGGGTCGCGGAAGGGGCGTTCGCCTTCTCCGTCGTCGAGCAGGACCGCCTCGTCTACGCCCGCTGGCTCGCCCGCGAGGCGGAGAGCGCGGCGGCGGTCGAGGGGCGGCACGCCCTCTCGGAAGACCCGTCGCACGGCGAGCCCTCGCGGGAGCGCTGGCTCGCCCCCGCCGAGAAGGTCACCGCCCGCTTCGAGTTCGACATCTCGGTCCCCGACGAGAAGAAGGAGCAGGACGCGGAGGGCGAAAGCTCCACCCGGATCCGGGCCGAGGGGGAAAAGGCCGGCGCGGTCGACGGCCCCCACGCCTTCTCCGAGTCCACCGACCACGGCGACCTCTCGGAAGGCCGCTGGCTCAAGGCCGAGGACGGCTTCGCCACCGCCTACTTCGAGGTCGAGGTCCCCCGCCGGACGGAGGTCTCGCCCGGTCCGGAAGCGCTCCTCGCCCTCTCCGCCGAGGCCGAGCGGGCCCAGAAGCTCTCCGGGGCCTTCGCCGTCTCCACCGGGACCGACCACGGGGATCCCTCCGACCGGCAGTGGATCTCCGCCACCGGACCGGCCTCCGCCCGCTTCGAGTTCGAGATCCCGTCCGACACCCTCTACGCCCTCCGCGCCCGCGACTTCGGGCCCAATCCCCTGGTCTGGGTGATCGACGGCGAGAAGGGCGATTTTCTCCTCCAGACGGCGTCCTCGCCCGGCGGGAAGGACTCCTTCGCCTGGCACCCCGTGGCCTCGATCTTCCTCCCCCAGGGGCGACATTCCGTGGACGTGAGCCTCCCGGATGGATCAGGCCTGGACGCCTGGGAGCTCAGGAAATCCGATCCCTGCGGCGAGGAGCTCTTCGTCCTCTACAGCCGCGATTTCGGCCGGGAGCCGATCACCTGGACGATTGACCCCGACCGATCCCCCCCCCTCGCCCGCCGGACCGTCGCCTCCCCCCGGGAGAACGCCTTCGAGTGGCACCCGATCGCCGTCCTCCCCCTCGCCGCCGGGAAGCACACCTTCGCGGCGCGGATCGCCCCGGGGAGCGGACTCGACGTTTGGGAGGTGCGCCGGAGGGGCTGGTGCGACGAGAACCTCTACTCCCTGATGAGCCGGGACTTCGGTTCCGACCCGGTCACCTTCCGGCTCTCCCCGGAGGGGAAACCCCCCATCCTGGAGCAGACCATCTTCCCGGTGAAGGACGACGCCTTCGCGTGGCATGAGGTCTCCACCCTCTACATCCCGGAAGGGAGGCACGTGCTCGAGGTGACCCTCTCCGAAAACGACGGTCTCGACTCCTGGGAGATCCGCAAGCGGACGGCCTGCGAGTGCGAGATGAGCGCCCTGGGTTTCGCGCCGGTGACCTCCGAGGCGGCGCGGAAAAACCTGGAGGAGATAGAAAAGAGGCGGCGGCCGCCCGAGCCTTTCCCCAGCTTCAGCCCCCTCCCCGTCTCCACGCCCTCCTACCCGGTCCTCTCCACCTTCATCGGCCCCACGCCCTGACGCCCGGCTTTCCCCCGACCACGATCCGATGAAAATCGTCGCCATCCTCGCTTGCGCCCTGGCCGTCCTGTCGGCGGCGGCCCCGAGGTCCGGAGCCGAGGAGGCCAAGCGTTTCGAGCTCATCCCCCACTGCCGCGTCACCGGCTGGCACGACGATAACGTCGACTTCAGCCCCCACTCCGGCACCTCCGACTACTACTCCCAGCTCGAGCCGGGGATGGGCGTGATCATCCCCACCCGGATCATCGACATCAAGGCCGACTACACCTACATCCGCTACGACTACCGCGACCGGACCGACCTGAGCCGGGACTACCACCAGGCCCGGCTGGACGTCAGCGACCAGGCCGAGCTGATCCGCAACGTTCGGATCTCCTTCGGCGATCTCTACGAGCTGGTCCCGATCAACCTCGGCATGCCGGTGGACACCCCCTATAACTTCACCCAGAAGAATACCGCCTATATCTCTCCGCGCTGGCAGAAGTCCTTTTCCCGCCGCAACACCCTCTCCCTGGGCTACTACTTCTCCCGGGTCGACTACACCAGCACCCCCCGGGTGGGCGAGGACTACTTCGGCCACAAGTTCGACAGCCTCTGGGAGCTGGGGATCCTCCGCGGTCTTACCTTCAAGCAGTCCAACGCCTACACCATCTACGATTATGACGAGATCCCCCGCTACCGCTCCTTCATCCCCATGGTCGGGCTCCGGGCCGAGCCCAACTCCAAGTTCGTCCTGGAAGGCGACGTCGGCTACTCCTTCGAGCACGATGACGAGGGGGACTTGAGGCACCGCGGCTGGGTATTCCGGTCGGCGGGCTCCTATCTCCCCTCGGAGAAGATCCGGGCCAAGGTCGTCTATACCCGCGACCGCCTGACCGACGTCACCGGAGAGCCCTTCACCGACGAATACCTGGACGTCCGCCTCGACTACAGCCCCTACCACCGCTGGATCCTCGGTGGCCTCTTCCGCTACAGCCGTTACCTCTACGCGGGCGACACGGAGAAGATAATCCACTCCCGGATCGACCTGCGCTACCTGATCAGCGAGGAGTTCACCTTCCGGATCGGTGGCTCGCGCACCCAGACCCTCGACCGCCCGGAAGAAGAAGGGGACGCCGTCTCCAACCGTTTCTTCGCCTCGATCACGTATAGCTACTGATCCTTTGACCGTTGTAGTCCAGACATCGTGACGCAAACGAGAGCCAAGATCGTTTTCATCTCCGCCCTCCTCCTCGCCGGGGCGGCCGGCTGCCGGACCGCGTCCGATCCCGACCCCCTCCCCGCCGCCTCCCTTACGGCCGCGCCCGCTCCCTCGCCGACCGCCCGGCCGCGGCCCGGCCCGTCGCCGGAGGCGCCGGGTCCGGCCGCCGGGGCCCTCCCCGCCGAGGCGAAAGGGGACGATCTCTACCGCCTGGGCGCGGGGGACATCCTCAAGATCGCGGTCTACGGAGAGGCCGACCTCTCGGGGACCTTCCGGATCGCCCGGAACGGGACGATCGCCTGGTCGTGGGTCGGGGAGGTGGAGGTCCAGGGTCTCACGGTGGAGGAGATCGCCGAGCGGCTCCGCTCCCTCCTCGCCCGCCAGTACATCCGCCAGCCCCGGGTGGAAACGTCGGTGGAGAAGTACGGGTCCCGGGCGGTCTATTTCCTCGGCAACATCTCGCTGCCCGGATCCAGCCGTCTGGGGGAAAACCGCACCCTGCTCCAGAACCTCCTCCAGGCGGGAGGGCCCAAGATCTGGGGGGAGTCCACGATCACCATCCTCCGGGCCTCCCCCGACGGGAAGCAGGAGCGGATCACGGCGAGCCTCCAGGGCCTCCTGGACGGAGCGGCCGACGAGAACATCCTGCTCGAGGACGGCGACATCGTGACCGTCTCCTCGCCGGACTCCCAGGGGACCCTCCTCGGCCAGGACCGCATCTACGTAGTCGGGGCGGTGAACGGACCGGGCACCTTCCCCTGGCGGGAGAACCTGACCGCGCTCGACGCCCTGATGGCCGCCGGCGGCCTCAACCAGTATGCCGCCGGCAACCGGGCGCGGCTGGTCCGGGGGACGGGAGAGCAGAAGCAGGAGATCCCCCTCAGCCTGGAGGACATCCTGGAGGGGCAGAAGGACAAGAACCTCATCCTTTCCCCGGGCGACCTGATCATCGTGCCCGAGTCGCTCTTCTTCTAGCCCCGATCGTCCCTGAGGGACGCTCGGGGCTAGTGTGCTGTTCCAGATGAGGAACTGAACCGTTAAACGCACCATGCGCAATCCCATTCAATCCTGGCCGATCTTCGATTATCTCCTGGTCGTCCGCCGGAAGATCTGGATCCTGATCGCGATCTTCGTCCTGGTGGAGGGGCTGACCGCGATCGCCACCATCCGCCAGCGCCCGGTCTTCGAGGCGGTCTGCAAGATCCGCTACAAGCAGGGGGTCTCCTCGGCGCTGGCCTCCCCCGGCTCGCCCTACTACTGGCTCAGCCCCTACTACGACTCGATGACCTTCGAGACCGAGAAGCACATCATCAAGTCCAAGGCGGTGGCGGAGGGGGTGGTGGACAAGCTCGGCCTCGCCCCGGCCGGCTCCCCGGAGGGTCGGAGGGGGTGGACCCGGCGCGTCCAGGCCGCGATCTCCGTGGACAAGGAGCAGGACACCCGGATCTACCTCCTCCGGGTCCGTTTCTCCGAACCCGACCTGGCCCAGAAGATCGCCGACACCGCCGCCGAGGTTTACATCGACCTCTCGGTCGGCGAAAAGCGGGCCTCGGCCCAGAAGTCCCTCACTCTCCTCACCTCCCAGATCGCGGAGCTGAAAAGCCAGATCGCCAAGTCCCAGCTGGGGCTGATCGACTACATCAACAAGGAAGGCGTGCCCGAGGCCGACGGCCACCTCCCGGTCGAGGGGGCGAGCGACAGCGAGCGGCCGGAGGTCTCGCTCCTCTCCACCCTCTACACCCGCCTGGTCCAGCTCAACATTGAGCGCGGCGACCTCCTGATCAAGTACCTGGAGGGCCACCCCCAGGTGAAGGAGGCGGACCAGCAGATCGAGGTCCTCCGCGCGACCATCGCCTCCGAGGAGGCGCGGCTGAACCGGGCGCGCAAGAAGGCGATCGAATACGACATCCTCCAGAAGGAGACCCAAGTCAATGAGGAGCTTTACAACGTCCTCCTGAAGAAGCTGGCCGAGCTCGACCTCTCCCGGGAAGGGATCGAGAGCGACATCGCGATCATCGAGAAGGCCGACCGGCCGCCCGCGCCGGTCGCCCCCCAGAAGAAGCGGAACCTCCTCCTGGGGGCGCTCCTGGGGCTCCTCCTCGGTCTGGGGGCGATCTTCGTCACCGAGTTCCTCGACCCCACCCTCCAGACGCCGGAGGAGGTGGAGAGCTTCCTCAACCTCCCCGTCCTCGCCTCCATCCCCCGGATGGCCAAGACCCCGGGGATGAGCGAGGAGGACGCCAACCAGTTCCTCTGTCTGATCTCGGAGCGCAGCCCGCGCAGCCACGAGACGGAGATGTTCAAGCGCTTAAGGACCTCGATCCGGTTCAGCGACTTCGAGGCCACCACGCTCGCGCTCCTCGTCACCAGCTCCAGCCCCCGCGAAGGGAAGACCACGGTCTCGACCAACCTCGCCATCACCACCGCCCACGCCGGGGCCCGCACGGTCCTGGTCGACACCGACATGCGCCGGCCGGCGGTGGACCGGTTCTTCGGCCTGAGCGGGACGACCGGGATCGCCGCCTACCTCCAGGGCAAGGCCGGCCTGGACGAGATCATCCACCCGACCGCCATCCCCAACCTCTCCGTCATCCCGGCCGGATCGATCCCCGCCAACCCGGCGGAGCTTCTGGAGTCGCCCCGGCTCCGCGAGCTGGTCCCCCTTCTCAAGTCCCGCTTCGACCGGGTCATCTTCGACTCCCCCCCCGCCGGGGCCCTGGCCGACGCCCTCATCCTCGCCGCCCTCGTGGACGGGGTGATCCTGGTCTGCTTCGCCGGGCACATCGACAAGCGCTTCATCCTGCGCACCAAGCAGCAGTTGGAGAAGAGCGGGGCGAAGCTCTACGGCGTAGTCCTGAACTACATCGAGCTTAAGATGCGGAGCTACTACTACTACTACCACAGCGTCTACAGATACGGGTACGGGTACCGATGAAAAGCCGCGGCGGATCGCGCCGCTTGTAGGATCGCTTCGCTTGTAGGATCGCTGTCGCTTGCTCGAACGCCGGCGCGGCGGTTTGAATTCATCCCCGATCTCTCCCCCGAATCGGCGACCCGGCCGCACATACAATCCTCTCTGCCCGCTGCTCAATGATATATGAGCATTGAGATATGAAATCGATCCCCCTCGCCCTCGCCCTCGCTCTGGTCGTCTTCCTCTCCTGGCGGGCGGGGGGGACGGCGGAGGATACCCGCCTCTTCGCGACGGCCTCCTCCGCCGCCGTCTTCGCCCTGGCGGCCGTCCTCGCCGCGGCTTCGCGGGACGCCGGCGGCAGCGGCGCCGCCCTCCTCGTCCCCGCCGCGCTCCTCCTCGCCGCCCTGGTCGGAGCCGCCGCGGCGGAGGCCACGGCCCTCGGCCGCCTGGGCGGACGGGAAATCGCCGCCGCCGCCCTCCTCCTCGCCGCCTTTCTCCTCCTCCCCCCCTCCCCCCGCGCCCTCTCCGCGGCCGCCCTCGTCCTCGCCGTCTGGGCCGCCGCCCTGATCGCCCGCGGACTCCTGGGGGGCGCGCCGGGGCCGCTCCGTTCGACCTTCGTCAACCGCAACCACTTCTGCGCCTTCCTCGGGGTCGTCCTCCCCCTCGCCCTCGTTCCCGCCCTGTCCGGGACGCGGAGGCTGGAGCGCCTCTTCCGGCTCCTCCTCTCCGCCGTCCTCGCCGGAGGGATGGTCCTGACCCGCTCGCGGGGCGGTCTCGCCGCCCTGCTCTTCACCCTCCTCTGCCTCTGGGGCTCCGAGCGGCGCCGGCGCCGCTGGCCGCTCTGGCCGGTGGCCCTGACCGGCGCGATCGCCGCCGTCCTCCTCGCGGGAGCGCTCGCCCTCACCGCGGGCTTTCCCCTCCCGCTCCATCCCCCATCCCCTACCCCCGATCCCCCATCCTCCACCGAGATCTCCGTCTCGACCCGGATCTCTCTCCTGAAGTCGACCGCCTCCATCTTCCTGGACCGTCCCCTCTTCGGCTGGGGCTGGGGATCGTTCCCCTTCCTCTATCCCCGCTTCAAGGAGGCGGGCGTCTGGTATACGGTCTTCCACGCCCACAACGAGTGGCTTCAGATCGCGGCGGAGGGGGGGATCGCCGGCTTCGCCCTGATCGCCCTCGCCCTCGTCCTTCTCTTCCGCGGACTTATCCGGGCGGCGGCGGAGGGGAAGGCCGGTTCGCTCTTCGCCCGCTCCGCGGCCTTATCCTTCATCTATGCCGTTGTCCACGCCAGCGTCGAGTTCGTCTTTCGCGTGCCGGCGATCTCCTACCTGCTTGCCGCCCTCGGGGGGATGGCGCTCTCGTCCTCTGGGGGATGCCGGATAGGGAATAGGGGGTGGCGGAGGGCGGCCCGCCTCGCCGCCGCTGCGGCCGCGGTCTTCTTCCTGATCCTCCCCGCCTCGCGCTCCTTCCTCTCCCGGCGGGCGGCCGCGCGGGGGTTCCTCCTCCTGCAACGGGGGAAGGCCTCCCCCGCCGTCTCCTATTTCGCCCGCGCCCACGACCTCGACCCCCTGGACTACTCCGCCCTCTACGGCCTCGCCCGCTCCGAGATCGCGCTCTTCGGCCGGGCGGGAGAGCGAACGGAGTCATACGCGCGGATCGAGTCCCTCCTCGACCGAGCCCGGGCCGCCAACCCCCGGGACGCCCGCACCGAGTGGACCCGGGCCGCCTTTCTTTCCCGCCTCGGCGACGGGGCGGGGGCCGAGGCGGCCCTTCGGCGGGGCCTCGCGCTCGATCCCTCCAACCCCTTCTTCTCCCGGGAGCTCGCCCGAGCGCTGATCGCCCGGGGGGAGGCCCGTTCCGCCGTCGGGGTCCTCCGCGAGGCGGCTTCGATCTATCCCCCGGCCTGGCCGGGCGCCCTTTCCCTCCTCGTCGCCCGCGTCGACGATCCCTCCCTTCTCCGGGATCTCCCCCCGGAGGGCGCCCGCTTCCGCCGCGACCTGGCCTACGCCCTCCTCGCCCGGGGCCGGACGGGGGCGGCCCGGGAGGAGGCGCGGCGGGCGGCCGGGAGCGAGCCCTCCGCCGCCGGTTGGCTCGCGGTCGGGCGGACCGCGGCGGCCGCCGGGGACCTCGCGGAGGCGCGCGACGCCTACCGCCGTTCCCTCGCCCTCTCCCCCCTCAATCCCCCGGTCTGGGCGGAGCTCGGCGCCCTCGAGCTCCGCCGAGGCGAGGAGGAGGCGGCGCTGGCCTGCTACCTGACCGCGGCGGGCATCTCCCACACCTCTCTCGGGCCGGCCCGCGCCGCCGGGAGCCTCCTCCTCTCCCGGCGCGGCCCGGAGGCCGCCCTGGCCTTCTGGGGATCGCTCGCCCGGCGCCAACCGGATTGGGGCTACCCGCCCTACGCCCGGGCGGAGATCTTCCTCCGGGAGAACGATCCGGAGCGGGCGGAGGCGGAGCTCGCGGAGGCCCTGCGGCGGGATCCGGAGAACTCCCTCTTCCTCGCCCTGCAGGGAAGGATCCGGCGATGAGAACGGCCCTCGTCGTCATCGTCTTCCTCCTCGCCGCCGTCTTTATCTCCCAGACGCTGGTCAGCCTCCAGCTCAAGCCGGCGCGCCTCCTCGCCTTCACGGCGATCGCGGCCGCCTCGATCATCCTGGTCGTCCAGCCCCAGAGCGCCATCTACCTCGCCATCGCCGCGGTCTCCTTCCACGATCCCCGCTACTGGTTCCCCTTCCTCCGCCTCTGGCTCCACCAGTGGGTCATCCTGGTCGCCCTCCTCCTCCTGGCCGGGCGCTGGATCGTCCGGCGGAAAAAATTCCCGATCCTCCCCCTGGACCGGGTATTGGCCCTTTTCCTCCTCTCCTTCCTCATCTCCACCTTCGTCTCCCCCAGCGCCGCCCTTTCGATCAAGTGGATCCTCTACGCCCTGATGCTGATCGGCTCCTACCTCCTCTCCCGCCTGGCGATCGAGAACGAGCGCCAGCTCCTCTCCACGGCCGCCTTCCTGATCGCCTGCGGCGCCGCCAACGCCTCCATCTCCTTCTTCACCCCCACCGTCGGGGAGCGGGTCGGGGCCCTGGTCCTCGACAACCCCAACTCCCTGGGCAATTTCCTGGCCCTGATCTTCCCGCTCGCGATCGCCCTCGCCTTCTACGCACCCGTCTCCACCCGGGCCCGCGTCTTCTTCGGGGGCTCCGCCCTGGCCATGCTCGTCTCGATCCTCCTCACCCTCTCCCGCAGCTCCTGGCTGGGGGCGATCGTGGGCCTCTTCGGGATCGGGGCGATCAAGCGCCGTTACCGCTACCTCGCCCTGCTCGTCCCCCTCCTCGCCCTCTCCCTCCTCCTCCCCACGGTCAAGAAGCGGGTATTCGAGGATCGGACCGACCCCGGCGTGGTCTACCGCCAGGTGAAGATCCGCATGGCCTGGAAGATGTTCCAATCCAGCCCCTTCCTGGGCAAGGGACCCGGCGCCTTCCAGGCCCTCGCCCCCGAGTCCGAGGAATGGGCGATCACGGCCCACTCCGCCCTGGAAAACCTTTACCTGCAGATCCTGGCCGAAGGCGGCCTCCTCCAGGCGGCGATCTTCATCACCGTGATCGCGATCGTCACCGGGACGGGGATCCAGGCTTTCCGCGGGACCGCTCCCGGACTATCCCAGGCGATGGCGCTGGGGTCCCTCTCCGCCTTCTGGGCCGCGCTGGGGATCGGCGTGGGCGAGAACCCCTTCTACTTCCCCATGATCAACTGGCTCTTGGGCCTCCATCTCGGCATCATCGTCAAATCCTTCGAGTTCTCCGCCGCCGCGCCCGAAGCGGCTCTTCATCCTCCGCCCTCTATCCCCCATCCTCCGTTATGAACCTCTGCCTCATCGCCTCCACGCTCCCTCCCGTCACCGGAGGGCTGGAAAGCCACGTCTGGGAGCTCGCCCGGGGGCTTCAGGGACGGGGGCACCGCGTCTCCCTGATCGGGTGGCGCAACTGGCAGGGACGCGCTTTCCCGGAGCGCGAGGAGCGGGCAGGGATCGCGATCTACCGCGAGATGGACACCGTCCTCCCCGTCTACCGTTTCCGCTACAAGCTCTACGCCCTGCGGGCGGCCAGGCGGGCGCTGCGCCTCCACCGCCGCGATCCCTTCGACCTGATCCACGCCCACCAGGAGTATCCCGCGGGAACGGCGGGGGCCCTGGCCGGCCTCCGCGCCGGGATCCCGCTCCTGATCACCTGCCACGGCAGTTCCCTCCTCCTCAACCGGGAGGTCAACTGGCTCCGCCCGGTCCTGGACTGGACCCTGCGGCGGGCGGAAAGGGTCATCGGGGTGGGCGAGACGCTCCGGGGGGCGATCCGGGCGGCCGGCGTCCCCGACGGAAGGATCGAGATCCTTTCCAACTTCGTCGACGCGGAGCGGTTCCGGCCGGACGGGAGCGGAGGGGATATCCGGGCGCGCTGGGGCTGGGGGGAGCGGGAAACGGTGGTCGCCTTCCTCGGGCGCCTCGATCCGGTCAAGGGCGCCGACCTCTTTCTGGAGATGGCCCGCCGCCTCCACGCCGGGGGAGCGGACTTAAAATACCTCATCATCGGGACCGGCGCAGCGGAGGGAGAGCTGCGCCGGCGGGCGCAGGAGATCGGATCGGAGGTGGCCTTCGCAGGCTCTGTCGCCTCGGACAAAGTGCCCGCCTACCTCCGCGCCGTCGACATCGTGGTCGTCCCCTCCCGGCGCGAGGCCGGAGGGATCTCCTGCCTGGAGGCGATGGCCGCGGGCAAGGCCGTGGTCGCCTCCCGGGTGGGGGGGCTCAGCGCGGCCGTCCGGGACGGAGAGAGCGGTCTCCTGGTCGAGGTCGGGGCCGAGGCGGAGACCGTCTCGGCCCTCGCCGGAGCGGTCCGCCGCCTGATCGGAGACCCCGCCCTCCGGCGCCGCCTGGGCGAGGCGGCCCGGCGGGAGGCCTCCGTGCGGTTCGGCCGCGGGCCTTATCTCGATCGCCTGGAAACCCTCTACCGGGAGGCCCGGCGATGATCGATCCCCGCGCCTACTGGGAGGAGAGGTCCCGCCGCTACGGCTCCTCGCCCGAGGGCTGGAAGGCGGTCTGCCACCTCGGCGGGCCGGAAGCGGTCAACCGCCTCCTCCACCGCCTCCAGAAGCGCGCGCTCGACCGGGCGATCGGGCGCGCGCGGGCCGCCCGCTGGCTCGACTTCGGCTGCGGGGTCGGGCGCTGGGAGAATGAATACGCCGGACGGGCGGGGCTGATCTGCGGCGTCGACATCTCCTCCGAGATGCTCGTCCGGTTCCGGGAGAGGTTCCGGGTCCGGGACGGCCGCCTCTTCCCCGCCCAGTTCGACGGATCCCGCCTCCCCTTCCGGGACGGCGCCTTCGACCTGATCTTCAGCGTCACCGTCCTTATCCATATCCTGGACGGGAAGAGCCTCGAGCGGGCGGTCTCGGAGATCTGCCGCGTGGCCCGTCCCGGGGGACAAATCGTGATCGTGGAGTCCTTCTCCCCCCCCGGACGCCCGGAGCCCGCGCACGTCCGCTTCCGGCCGGAGGAAAGGGTCGTCGGCCTATTCCGGGAGCGCGGCTGGGCGCTTTCCTCCTCCCGGTCCGTCTACCGCCTTCTCCCCGGGGATGCCTTCCTCGCCGGAAAGACGCGCCGCGCGCTTCTCCGCCTCCTCCTCCCGTGCTATTATGGGCTGAACCTCCTTGCCCAGGCGCTGAACCTCCCCGCCCCGCCCCCCAGCCAGAAGATCCACGTCTATGAAAAACGGGACGAGCGACCTCCCCGCTGAGGCGATGCTGGAGACCCTGCGGCGGAGCGGATTAAGGGCGGAACGGGTCTCGGTCAGCCGCTCCTCCTCCCGCCTGCAGGCGCTGCCCCACCCCCTGAACCTCCTCTGGGGGGGGCATCGCTGCATCTCGGCCCGGAAGGCCGCCCCGGGAGGCGGCTAGCTATGAACCCGCAACCGACCAACTGGGACGACTACGGCCGGGAGCGCTCCCCCCGCGGCCAGCGGTCCCGCTACCTTCACCATCGCCTGGCGGGCAGGATCGTCGACCGCATCCTCAAGCGGCTGGATCGTTCCCTCTCCGTCTTGGACCTGGGCTGCGGGGACGGCTACTACCTCGATCGCCTGCGGGAGCTCCGCTTCAACGACGTCGTTGGGGTGGACCCGAGCGGCCCGATGGTGGAGCGCTGCCGGGAACGGGGGCTCAACGCGCGCCGGGCCGCCCTGGAGGACCTCCCCCCTTGCGGGGACAAGGACCTCGTCCTCCTCATCCAGGTCCTCGAGCACGTCGACGATCCCGGCCGGGCGCTGGACGGGATCCGCGGCCTCCTCAAGAGCCGCGGGCTCCTCCTCCTCTCCGTCCCGGTCTGCGACTCCTTCCTCAGCCGCTACCACCGCTCCCGCTTCGGCCTGAACCGGATGGAGCAGGTGCGGGCCTGGGACGACACCCACCGTCACGCCTTCTCCCTCGAGAAGCTCCGGAGCCTCCTCCTGGACCACGGCTTCCGGGTGGAGCGGGCGGTCCACGGCAGCAACCCCCATCCCTGGGTGGGGAGCTACGGGGGGAAGAAGCTCGGCGCCCTCTTCCAGCATCTCTCCTGGGGGGGGCGCTTCGGCGACATCCTGGTCGTCCTGGCCCGGCGGGACTGAACAACCCGAAAGAATGGCCGCGGATTGCGCGGATTGGCACGGATTATGGAACGACCAGCTCACGCCACCAAGCTTCCGGCACCCTCACTCCGGCTTCTTCTGAATCTATTTTTAATCCGCGCAATCCGCGTAATCCGCGGCTTTCTTCCCGCCCCGCCCGGAACCCCATGAAACGCCCCTCGATCAAGCGCCGCGTCATCCGCGCCGGGATGATCTCCGTCCTGGGGAGCGGGGTCTCGATCGTTCTCGGGATGGGCGTGCGCTCCCTGGTCGCCCGCGTCTGGGGGCCGCAGGGGATGGGCGAGTACGCCGGGTTCATGATGTTCTTAAGCCTCTTCGGCACCTTCGCGGCCTTCTCGCTGCCCCGGGCGGTCCTCAAGTTCACCGCCGAGTACGAGGAGACCGGGCGCCTGGACCGGGTCCGCGCCCTCTTCTCGTCCGTCTTCCTCTTCCTCACCCTGACCTGCCTCGTGATCGCCTTAGCCTCCATCGTTTTCTCCCCTCTCCTCGGGAAGCTCATCCACCTCCCGGTGGACGGGAGGCGGGCCCTTCTCCTGGGGGCCACGCTCTTCCTGGGCACCTACTCGATCCTCTCCTCCACCCTCTTCCTCGGGCTCTTCCGGAACGTCCTCGCTTTCGCCATCTCCGCCTCCTCCCTAATCGCGATGGCGGCCCTCGCCGCCTACGCCTACCTAGCCCACCTCTTCCCGGTCTATCTTCTCCTGGTCGCCGGCTACCTGGTCTCGGGGGTCCTCGGCCTCCTCCTGGCCCGTCGCCAGGGGGTTCTCTCTCTCCGCTTCGACGGCGGCGAGCTCAAGCGCGCGCTCCTCTTCTCCGCCCCGCTCTTCCTGGTCGCCGGGCTGGATTTCCTGGTCGAGTGGTTCGACCGCTTCAGCCTCGGCGTCTACTTCGGGCCGGAGGAGATGGGGATCTTCTCCGCGGGGCTGGTGGTCTTTTCCGCCGCCCGGCGGCTTCCCCTCTCCCTGACCGAGGTCCTGGTCCCCTCCTACGCCAAGATCTCCCTCTCCGGGAAGGAGGTCCTGGGGCGGGCCCTCAACAAGAACATCGCCTTCTACGCCCTCGTCTTCTTCTTCCTCACCCTCCTCTTCGTCCTCTACGCCCGGGAGATCGTCGTCCTCCTTTTCTCCGGCGCCTTCGCTCCGGCGGCCAACGTCCTGGCGATCATGAGCGCGGCTTTCGTCTTCAGCGCGATCACCAACCCGGGCTCGTCCCTCCTGATCGGGTGCGGCTACACCCGGCTCAACTCCCTGAACTACGCCGCCGGGGTCGCCGTCCTCGTCCCCTCCCTTCTCGTCTTCACCCGCCTCTGGGGAACGACCGGGGCGGCGGCGGCCAAGCTCCTCACCCACGCGGTCACCACGGCCGGGATGCTCCTCATCCTGAAAAAGGCTCTCCGCGTCCCGATCGACCTGAGGAGCCCGCTCAAGCTCCTTCTCTTCTCCGCCGCGGTCGGGGGGGCGATCCTTCTCCTCAAGCGGGCCACCCCTTCCCTCGCGGTCGGCCTCGGCGCTCTCGGAGCCCTCTACTTCGGAGGGGCCTGGTTCCTCGTCCTCTCCGGCGAGGAGAAGGCCTACCTCCGGGAGATTGCCCGCCAGGCCCGGGAGGGGCGGAGGATCCTCCGCAATCCGGGGGTGGCGTGGCAGGAAAGCGAGACGTCGACCGAACCCGCTTTCCGTAAGCGCGGGTCTTAAAGACCCGCGCGACGGCCCGCGGACCTGGCGGGCCGGCGGGCGAACACCCCCGATAGATCGGGGCAGGCAGGTTCGCCCCTACCAAACGACCGACTGGGAGACCTGCTCGGCGATAAAGCGGGCGCCGGTGGGGGAGGGGTGGTCGGCGTCGAGGAAGAACTCCTCCCGGAGGCTTTCCTTTCCCAGGACGACCGCGGAGACCCCCTCCTCCCGGGCGACCTCGGACGCGATCGCCTGGTATTCCTCGATCAGACCGTAGGGGTTCGCGATCGGCGGCAGGGCCGCGAGCTCGGCCTCGGGGAGCCGGCGGGAAGCGACCCCCCGGCGGCGGAACTCCTCGCGCACCATCCGCAAGGGGCGGGGGTAGACGAGCGCCCCCAGCTCCGCGGTCAGGAACTCCGCCTCCGCCTCCCTCACCCGCCCCGTCCGCCGGTAGAAGACGCCGAGGTAATAGTGGGGAGCGGGGGAGAAGTTCATCGGGATCGCCGCCGCGCGCTTCAGATCCTCCTCGGCCCGGTCGAGCCGCCCCGCCTCGAGCCAGCGCCGCCCCGCCTCCGGGAGGTCGAAGACGGCGGGGTTCTCGGAGAAATCCAGGAAGAGCAGCCCCATCCCCTTCTCCCGCGCGGCCGAAGCCATCGCCCGGAGGTTTTCGCGCCAGGCCTCGGGCGGGACGTTGGGACGGTAGGCCGCCTCCGGCGGCGGGGCGGAGGGACGGGCGGAGCGGGCGAGACCGCGCAGACGGACCTTGAGGGCGAAGTAACCCGGGAGAGAGTCGAGGATGTCGTCGATCCCCTTCGCCACCGAGACCAGGCCGGGGCGGCGGGAGGGGGGGGTCCCGAGGAAATCGGCGATCTCGCTCCGCCGGTCGGCGCTCTTCCAACGGTCGTTGTGGCCGAAGGAGGCGATGACCAGGTCGGGAGAGAAGGCGGGCAGGACTTCCCGGACCAGGACCGCCCCCTCCCGACTGGTGTATCCCGGGACGCCGGCGTTGATCACCTCGACCGCCCGTCCGGGCCGCCTTTCCCGCAGGATCCGCTCGAGCTGCTTGGGGTAGGTTTCCTCCGCCGGCAAGCCCAACCCGAAAACCCGCGAGTCTCCGATGCAGACGACCCGGAAGACCCCCGCCCCCTTCTCCCGGGGGTATTCCCGGTCCCGCCACCCCCAGCGATCGGTCTCGACCGGGGTCGTCTCCCCGTAGTCGATCCGGAAGGACGGCTTGAGGGAGTAGCCGAGGAGAGGGTCGGCGCGGAAGAGCGACTTCTCGGCGATGGACCGGTATTGTTTCCTTTCGATCCGGTTGATCAGCCTCCCCGCGAGCTCCACCCCCAAAACCGCCAGCAGAATCCCGATCGATATATACGATAACCTCTTCATGCGTCGTATCCGGCCGCACCGGAACAGCTTCGGACACGGGACGGGCGGGCAGCCGCAATCCGAGCGGAAGTGGATCGGGGCCAGAACGCCCCTTATGGCCTGCAAGCCTTTAGTCCGCCACCGTCTATCCGATCGATGGGACCCCGACCGTCTCGGCGGCGATCGACCAAAAGACCGGACCGGGGTTACGGCGGCGGCGGGCGGAAGGATTCATTGGAGAAAGCGGGACGGCAGTCCGTTTTCCACCTCGGTTTGGCTCGATGCCAATCGCCGATAAAGTAAGGGGTGCCCAGATCATGATCGTCCAGAACGGAGATGAAGCGCCCGGATTTTTCCGTCCTTTCCACGAGAAAAAACAAAGATACGGCCATCGTCGGCAACGCCCGGGCCAGGACTTTGGAAATAAATGAAGGAAAAGGATAGAAATTGGCCCCCCTGACTTGGAGGAGTCGGAAATAGCCGCCCTGCCTTATGAAATGAGCAAAGGACGGCTGAGTAAAACCCCTGACATGCGATCCGAACAGTCGCATACAGAGAGGCTGCTGGCCGATGAGGAGAGCCAGGCGGTTGTGCAATGAGGCCAAGTTCGGCACGCCGATTATAGCGACGCCCTTCCTCTTTAAAGTTCTCGATATTTCGGAAAAAATCCAAAAAATTTCCTTAGTGTGCTCCAAAACCATATTAGCTACCACGATGTCGAAATGCGCGTCGGCAAAGGGCAGCGGTTCGTTCTCGATATTCATGGATACCGCGCGGATCCCTATTGCTCCCGCTTGGGCGACGGAAACATTTCGGCAGTCGACTCCGAACAACTCCACCTTTTTGCCGGGAAGATGCTCCTTAATGGACAAGAGGTCGCGGCCCTCCGAAAATCCGATGTCCAGGATCTTCAGATTATCCGATCCGCGGGAATAATCGGCCGCCCAGGAGTAAATGATATCCCCGCCATAGTTCAGATACTCGGTCCGGCGCTTATATCGGTAGAGGAACTGGGCGATCATACTTTCACTTGGGAGGCATCCCGACATCTCTCCCCCCGCGTTTAAGGTCGCAAGCGGCGATGGTTGTCGGCCGTTTTCAAGCGCTCTGCGAGTCATTCCGTTATCCAGGAAGGACGGCCAGGCGCCCTGAACGCGCCTCCCGCTCTCGCTTTTATGATACTATATCGCTCTCGTTTAGGAAGGGGATTGAGATTGCTTCGTCGCCTCGCTCCCCGCAATGGCGTCCCTGCTATCCCGTCCCGATTTATAATGAGAATCGCCTATATCGTCTCCGGTCATTTCGGCCCTGTTTCCGGCGCCGGACTCACCGTCTGGTCTCTCTGCAAAAACATTCCCGCCTCCCACCGCGTCCGCGTCTACGCCAACTCCTGGGAACCCGTCGTCCCCGGGAACGTGGAGATGCATCACCTCTTCCCTCGAGGCAATTGGCCGGCGCATTTCTTTTTTCCGCTGCGTATCCTCGCCAACTATATCAGCGTCGGACGCCTCTGCCGAACAATCGCGGGAGAGAACGAGATCCTTCATCTCTACAACGGCCTGGCCTCCTCGAAGTCCCTCCTGATCTCCCAGCTGATGTGCCAGAAGGCGGTGATGGAGGGACGGGCGAAGGAATCTTGGGCCGGGTTCCTCTCCCAGCAGACCCCCAAGCATCTTCTGGTGCGCTATCTGGAGAACCGCGTCTACCGCGGCCGCCTCTACCGCCTGATCGTCCCGGCGTCGGAGTTCGAGAAGAGCCAGATCCTGAGATATTACCCCTGCCCCCCGGAAGACGTCGTCCCCGTCCACGGCGGAGTGGATTACGCCTTCTACAACCCGCCCGACCGGGAGTCCCGGCGGCGGAGGGTCAGGGAGCGCTACGGCTTCTCCGGGAGCGACCTCGTCGCCCTCTTTGTCGGCTACGACTTCACCCGGAAGGGACTGCCCGCGCTCCTTCGGGCTCTGCCGGCGATCGACGGCCGGGTCAAGCTCCTGGCGGTGGGAGGGACGGGGGGGGCGCGGGGGTGCCGGAGGATCGCCGCCGAACTTAAGATCGAGCGCCGGGTCGTCTTCGCGGGGCCGGTCTACCGGGAGGCCCGCGACCTCTTCTTCGCCTCCGACCTCTTCGTCCTCCCCGCCCGCTTCGATCCCTTCGGGACCGCCGCCTTGGAGGCGATGGCCGCCGGCCTCCCGGTCATCGTCAGCCGGCGGGTCGGCTCCGCGGAGCTGATCACGCCGGGGAGGGAGGGGTTCCTCCTAGACCATCCGGAGAACGAGGCGGAGATCGCCGAGCGGACGAACCGGCTGGTGCGGGAGGGGACCCTCCCGGAGCGGGGGGCGACCGGACGGGAGACCGCGCGGCGCTGCACCTGGGAGGAGAAGGCGAAGGAGCTCCTCTCACTCTACGCGCGCCTCCCTTAAGGCCGATCCGCCCGCTCGACCGCCCGGAGCGCGCAGAGCCTTTCCAGGAGCTCGGCGACGTCGGCGCGGGCCTCCTCCTCCCCGACTCGGTATTCCGCCCTAAGCTCCCGGGCGATCGCCTCCGCGCTCCTTTTCCCGTCGATCCTCCCCCAGACGAAGGCTCCGGTCTCGTTCAGTGTGAAAAGCCTCCCGACCGCCGCCGCCTTCCCGGAGGCGGGGACGAGGAGCGTCTCTCCGGCGATCGAACGGAAGACGACGCCGGGGGAGCGGCGGTAGACCGGAGAGGAGGGCATATAAATAGTTACGTAAGGTTACGTAGGAAAGGTTGCGTCGAAAAGGTTACGTAAGGTTACGCAGGAAAGGTTACGTCGAAAAGGTTACGTAAGGTTACGCAGAAAAGGTTACGTAAGGTTACGTGGATAGGCCGTGCATTCCGGCGGAGAGCTTTAGTTTGCGCACTGCCGCTCGCCCCCTTGGCTGATCAGAGGCGCGAACCGCGATCAAACTAACTAATTCCAGTGTCGTCGTCAACCATTCTGAAAGCTCCTCGCCGGCGAGCAATCCCGACCTTTTAGCCTAGCCCGGGCGGGCGGGGAAGTGGAGGAGAAACGACCGCAGCGCCTCTCCCCACCGGTCGTTCAGGGCGAACCGATCGAGAAGGGTGAGCCCTCTCTCCCTTTCCGCCTCCCCCTCCAGGAACCGCCGGGCGGGGAAAAGCCCCTCGAGAACGATCCTCCGGTGGCGCGCGGGCGCCAGCATCTCCAGTGCCGCCGCCGGGATCGCGCTCCCGAAGAATTCTCGCGTGCGCAAGAGGGCAAGCCAGACCGGTGCCGCGGAGCGGGCGGCGACCGCCATCCTCGCCGCCCCTTCCCAGCTCAGCTCGCCCCGGGCGGCGATCCGGTCGAGGTCGTAGAGCCAGATCAGGCGGGAGAAGCCGTGGTGACCGGCGTGAGCGGCGAGGTAGAAGGCCTCGGTCTCGGCCGAAAGCGCCCGGACCGGGACGCCGGCGACCGAATCGGCCCGGCTCGTCTCCCAGAAATCGGAGATCCGGATCGAGAAGGCGGGGTTCCTCCGGGAGGGCGCCTGGAGATCGGTGTGAACCTCGAGGAAAGCCCGGAACCGCCCCGCCCCGGGGCGGGAGAACTTGAGCGCCGTGGGCGTCTCCGAGACGAACTCCCACCCGGCCGCGGCGAGGGCGGGGCGGACCTCCCCCGCCTCCTCCCTCCGGACGAGAAGGTCGGAGTCGTCGGAGGGGCGGAGCGCGGGATGGGGGTAAAGGGAAGCGGCGAGACGGGCCCCCTTCAGGACCATCGTCTTGAGCCCGCGCCGGCGGAGCGCCTCGAGAGCCTTCCCCAGGCCGTCCTGGACGAGGACGGCCTTCCAGAGCGCGGCGTTGAACTCAGCTTCCCAGGCCGATCGAACCCAGAGGGGGAAATACCCCGGCAGGTCATGACCCGCCGCCGCACTGTAGGCCGCCTCTGTGAGGCGGCGGGACGGTTCGCCCGGACAGAGTCCGGGCCTACACCGGGGTTGGGGAGGGGACGCAGCGTTGCCACCCAAAAGATGGAAGAAGAGCGGGGAGAGGCGATGGACTTTGGTCAGGCGGAGGAAGAATGGCCAGGAGATCGACCCCGGGGGAGGAAGGTTGCCGGCCGGGCGCCCGGCGAGCGCGGGAAGGATCGCCCGCAAGAGTTCCAGTTCGGGGCGCACGGCATCAAGGCAATGTTGGTGTCAGGCGTCAGGTGTTAGGTGTTATGTAACTTTACGTAACCTTACGTAACCTTTCTGACGTAACTTTATTTTAGCCTCAGCGCCGGGTCGCCGAAGAGGTGGTAGAGTTCGATCTCCTCGAAGGAGCCGAGCCCGGCCAGGGCGGCCTTCGACTCGGCGACCGCCGAACCGACCTCCTTGTTCCCACTCACCAGCATGTCCTGGAGGAAGAAGGCGGCGAGCCGGCGGGAGACGCTGTTGAGGCAGAAGCCGGAGGGGGAGAGGGCGGCGACCATCCCCTTCCCCGCCCCGTTGGTCATCTTCTCGGCCAGGCAGGTGGCGGTGCTGAAGGCCGCGTCGCACCAGTAGCCGTTCAGGCAGGTCATGGTGGACATGAAGGGCCAGGCGGAGGTGTTGCTCAGGTTGGAGAAGGAGGAGTTGCTGAAGATGTTCTCGACGGCCCAGCGGTCGGACGCGCCGTGGCCGAGGTAGTTGACGATCAGGCGGCCGCCGTTGATGGCGCCGAGGATCGCGGTCTGGGTCCCGAACGTCCCCAGGGTCGGGAGGTAGGCCTTGTCCGCCGCGTAGGGTATCGGGATGGAGGTGGCGATCAGGGTGTCGGAATCGGCCGGGAAATCCCCCCCGCTGTCCGGGTTGTCGGCGGCCATCAGGATCCGGGTCTGCCAGGGGAGGCCGGAGGATCCGTTCTCGTAGTCGATGATCTTCTGGACAAAGTCTTCCGCCTCCTCCGCGGTGCGGACACAGAGGCGGCCGAGGGCGAGATCGGGAACGGGATCGTCCCCGGAGACGCAGGCGAACCAGTTGTCCGAGGCGGTCTCCATGGACTCGCTCTCGAAGAGATGCGGCGGAAGGTGGTTGGGGCGGCCGGTCGAGAGGTAGTTCCGGTAGTCGTAGTGGCCGCCCCCGACCAGGAGGACGTAGGCGGGAGCCGGAGCGGTCCAGTGGCCGTAGGCGAAGGCCAGGAAACGGCGAATCGCCGCCGGGTCGAGATCGCCGAAGCTGAAGGTGTCGTAGATGTCCCCGATCAGGAAAGACTCGACCGCGAGCCCCTGGGCCTCCCGGAAGGCGGCCAAGGGAGCCGCCGCGGCGGCGAAGAGGGGGGGGGTGACGATGATGTAGTCGATCTGGCGGGAGGGATCGTCAAGGTCGGAGGGCTCGTCCGCCTCCAGGGGCGGATGGGGGATCGCCGCGGCGGCGGCGGCCTGGTAGCGCCTCTCCCCGAGGTCTCTCCTCCCGAAGGCGACCGAGAAGGGGCCGGCGCCCGACTCGACGAAATCGACGATCCGCTTCGGGCGGTCGGGGTCGGTGACGTCGTAGAGGCAGAGGCCGGAGGCGGTGAAGCCGCCGATCAGGTAGTCCGTCTTGTCGCCGGTGCCGAAGCGGAGGGAGCCGGAGGAGGCGGCGAAGAGGCGGCGGTAGGAGAGGTCGAAGTCGTTGACGTAGACAACGTCGTAGGGGGCGCCGGTGTCGGCGACCTCGACGGCCGAGAGGGCGTTGCTCCCGTCGCGGAGGAGCGACTGGGGGAGGTCGGTCTGGAGGACGTACTCCGTCTGCCCGTCCCAGAGGAAATCGCCGATCACCGTCCCGTTCAGGGTCAGCCGGGTGTGGTGATCGGGGTTGTAGCTCTCCAGGCTGGTCAGGCCGAAGAACCTGGCCGTGAAGGAGACGAAGGCGGCCTCCGGGCTCACGCCAAAGAGGGCGAAGGCGGTCTGCATGCTGAAGCCGGTGGTGGCGAAGTTCCAGAACCAGCGGTCGTCGCTCGCCCCCTTGGGCATGTCCACGTAATAGTAGCGGTTCTGCTCCAGGTGGCGGGAGGAGAGGAAGGAGACTTGGCGCTGGGGGCGGGAGGTGGCGGAGTAATCGACCTCCTCCATCCTCCGCCCCCGCGAGGTGTCGTTGTAGAGCCAGTAGACGCTGGTCTGGCTGAAGTAGCCCGTACCCGTCCGGCCGTAGAAGTGGAGGTAGTCGCCCGGATCCCAGGCGCCGTCCTCCCCTCCGGCGATGAAGACGGGGACCTCCGCTCCGAGACGGTAGACCCGGAGGTTCCGGGGGTCGGAGGCGAGCGGGAAACCCGCCCCGTGGAGATCGTCGTAGGAGATCTCCTGGATCGATTCCGCGTTCACCATCGCCTTGAAGCAGCCGGCGCGGGCGAGGGCGTACTGCCTCCGGTAGGGGGCGTCGTAATCCGAGTTGTCCGGACGGGAGGACGAGCCGTAGGTCAGGCGGACGACGATCCGGGGATGGGAGGCGATGGTCTTCCGGGACTGGAGGTAGCGGACCGGGTTGACGAGGAGGTTCACGTACTGGCGGTCCCGCTGATAGTAGGGCGTCCCCACCTCTACGGCCTGGGCGGGGAAGAGTCCGGGAGGAAGGATCGGCGAAGAGACCGCCCGCCGGCGGGAAGGCCGCCGGGAGGAGCGGAGCGCCTTTTTGATCTCGATCACCCTTCTCTCCTCCGGGGCGAGGGCGCCGAGACGGGCGGGATCGGAGAAGAGGCCGTCCTCCAGCATCGCCTCCACCTCCTCGCGGGATGCCCGCTCCGCGGGGGGGACATAGAGGAGGAGCGCCCGCTTCTCCAGGACCTGGTCGGGGCGGACGCGGGCGCTGACCGAAGCCACTCCGGGGAGGGGGACCTTGAGGACGGCCGCGGGATAGTCGGGGAAACCCTCGCGGGACCAGGCGGGATAGCCCGGGACGGCCAGCGCCTGGTATCTCAACCCGTCCCGGAACAGCTTCTCCACCCGGTAGCGGGGAGGCGTGATCTCCAGAGTGATCCCCGTCCGGTCGCTCCCGATGACGCGATAGAACGGGCGGGAAGGAGCGGTCTTCCCCTCCCCCCGCCCTCCCCAGGCGAGAAGAGCGACGCCGAGGAGGAAGAGCCAGGCCTTAAGCGCCCTTTTCATACGCACAATATACATTTCCTAAGCGGCCAGCGCCAATACCGCAAACAGGATGCGACACCTGAACCTCACCCCCTGAACCCTACACCCTGAACCCTGCCCCCCGCCCCCTGTTTCACGGAAAAAGCGCCCGCACCAGCAGCCATTTGGGCGCCCGGATCAGACGGCTTAAGAGTTCGCTCCTCCGGGCGAAAGCGGGGAGGAGTCCGGCGGAGAGCGATTCCCACCCCGAGAAGCGCGCGATCCAGGCGTTGCGCCTCCGAGCGGAAGCGGTCTCGAGGGCGTGGCCCCGTCCCCCCGCCCGCCTCAGTTCCGACGCCTTCCCGGCCACCCTCTCCCGGGGGAAGGGAAGGTCGGCGCCGAGGAGAGCGTCGCCCTTGACGACGAGAGATCGGCCGGGAAGGAGAACCCGGTGCAGGACCGGCCGCCCTCCTTCCCGCTCGACCAGGACCAGCTCGCCGGCGACGATCCCCTCCCCCTCCCGGAGCGGGCGGATGACGACCGCGTCCCCGGGGCGGAGGAAGGGGTGCATCGAGCGCCCCTCGGCCCGGACCACGACGGAACGCCCCTCCCGGAGCAGGGCGAAGATCTGCCGGTCAAACTCCGTCATGCGCGCCCCGTCTTCCCGGATTCCGCAAGCGGCGCGGAGGGCCCGGACCGCCGCGCCGCTTCGAAAAAATATTCCGCCGCCGAGACGTCGTCCCGGAAGGAGAAGGAGAGGACCGGGACCGCGGCGACAAGGTCGGCGGCGAGGGAGGACGCGGCCAAAAGCTCGGCGGAGGAGGCGAAGGGGAGGAAGAACGCCGCCAAGGCGCGGCGGCGGGCTTCCCCCCGGGGGAGGGGGCGGAGGCGGTTGCTGCGCGCGGGGGAGAGGAAGCAGATCCCGCGCAGAGCGCCCCCGGCCGGGGAACGGTACTCGGCGCGGGGGTTCCAGGGCGAACCGTAAACGCAAAACCCGCCCTCCCGGGCGCGCACGATCACTTTGTCCTCACCGAGGACCTCGCAACCCGGAACCGCGCCGGCCAGCGCGGACCAAGTGGACTTCCCGCACCCCTCCGGGCCGGGGAAGAGGAAGACCCCCCCTCCCCGCTTCACCGCGGCGGCGTGGACGATCGCCCCCCGCCTCCGCGCGAGCGCGCAGGCGAAGAGGAGAAGGTCGAGGAAGAAGAGCGGGGGCGAGGCGCGGCCTCTCCCCGGCCGGGCGATCCAGATCTCGGCCGTTTTCCCGTCCGGGGAGAGGGACGCCGCTTTCCAGACCGACCGCCTTCTCCCCCCGCGGCGCACCAGGACGAGCGGCCGCCCGTCCCGGACGGCCCAGGACCAGCGCTCCCCCCCGGAGAGGAGGGAAAACTCCCGGGGGACGGGGCCGGGACGGACGCGCCAGTGGAGCTCCCCCCGGAGGCCTCTCCGGAGGAAGGGGAGGTAGGTGGCTTCGAACAGGACCGGCCCGGCATCCGATCCGACCGCGACGCTCATCCCCCCGATCGAAATGACGTGTCTTCTCAACGCGGAGTATCCCGAAGCGCCGGGGATGGGGGGTGAGGCCGCCAGGAGTAGATCAGCCGTTCACATCGGCCCCGCAGACGAGACGGGCTGAACCGGATTGCCGTGTCCCGGGGAAGACTAGCCGGAAGCATCCCGGAAGATCGAGAGATCTTCCGGGATGCTTCCGGCTAGGGGTGAGTCTCGCACCCCGACATCACGCAGGTGACGATCGGGAGGGTGGCGGGGAAGGTCACGGTGTGGGTGTGGCAGATCCCGAGCAAGCTCCGCGTGAACGAGAGATCAACCACCTTGACCTCAGGCCGGAGATACCGGCGCTTTCTCTTGTCCGCGGGCATGGCTTCCTTTCCCTTCCTTTTGCAGCAACTTACTCCTTTCCCGGGCCACCTGGCAACGAAAATCTGGCGCCGACTCCTCCGAGCCGGTCTCCAGCGCCGACCAGGCCGGGCAGTTCCCGCAGACCGTCCTCAGCCCGCAGGCGGCGCAGGGGTTGCCGGGCGAGGCGGGGATCGAACGGACGCGGGGGAGGAACTCCTCCCACCCCTCGCGGAAGGACCCCCGGCGGAGGTCGTAGAGGTGGCCCGTCTCCAGGGCGCAGAGGGCGAGGAAGCCCTCGGCGGTGACGTGGAAGGAGTGTCCCCCTCCCCCGCACCGGTAGAGTCGGCGCGGGGAGGGGACCGACGCCGGCCGGCAGACGTAGTCGGCAAACTCCTCCCACTTCCCGCCGTCGGCGCGGTCGAGCCGGACGATCTCCGCGGGGGGAAGGCGGTAGCGGGCGGGGGTGGCGTCGCCGTCGAGGCGGCGGCAGATCAGGGAATCGAACCGATGGACGGCGCCGATCCGCCGGGCGAAGGACTGGATCCGGGGCAGCTCCCGGCGGTTGAGCGTGCTGACCACGGTCTTCAGGCGGAAGGGGACGCCGTGCTCCCGGAGGAGGCGGATCGCCTTCCGGCTCCGCTCCCAGCTCCCGGGAAGGCCGGAGACCCGCTCGTAGGCCTCCCGGCCGTGACCCGGGACCGTGATGTCGACGCAGTAGGGCGGGTAGTCCCGGAAGAAACGGGCGAGCGGACGGTCGATCAAGGTCCCGTTGGTGAAAACGGCGACCATCAACCCCCGCTGGAGGGCGTGGCGGTGGATCGAGGTAAAGTCATTGCGGAGGAGCGGCTCGCCTCCGGTCAGGGTGAGGAAGAGGCAGCCGGCGGCGGCGGCCGCGTCGATCAGGGAGAGGATGAACCCGGTCTCCATCTCCCCTTCCCCGCGGGGGGAGGGCGGGATGTAGCAATAGGGGCAGCGGAAATTGCAGCGGCGGGTCAGCTCGATCGCGCCCTGGAAGGGGAAGCGGGACCGGCGGAACCTCCGGAACATCCGGTCGTGGGCGTCCCGATCGATCGGGACGATGCTTTTCCTCCTACTCGTCGCTTTTCTCCGTTCACCAGCCGCAGTCTTCATCCGTGCTGTCCGAGATCTTGGCGATTACGAATCGGCCGGGCTAGGGCGAGTTCCGCCCGGGAGCGTCGGACTGAACCTTGCTCACGGAGAGGCGGAAGCGCTCCATCAGCTTCAGGAAGACGAACATCAGCGCCGCGAGGAGGATGAGCATGGAGACCGCGAGCGTCCGCCCGGCGAACTTGAGGACGAGGGCGATCACCCCCAGGTTGATCTGGAGGGCGTAGATGAGGAGGACCGCCTGGGGCTGGGAATAGCCCATCGCGAGCAGGCGATGGTGCACGTGGCGCTGGTCGGCCGCGAAGGGATGGTGCCCGGAGAGGATCCTCCGTAAAAAGGCCGTCACCGTGTCGGCGAGCGGGACGAGGAGGGCGACCAGGGGCAGGGCCAGCGCCATCCCGGCCGTGGTCTTGAAGGACCCCTGGATGGAGAGGGCGGCGAGGAGGAAACCGAGGAAGAGGGAGCCGGTGTCGCCCAGGAAGATCCGGGCGGGGAAAAGATTATAGCGCAGGAAGCCCAGGCAGGCCCCGGCCAGGGAGAGGGCGAGGCAGGGGACGAAAAGCCCCTCGGTAAAAGCGGCGACGCTCAGGATGATCCCGGCGATCGCCGCCACCCCGCAGGCCAGCCCGTCCAGCCCGTCGATCAGGTTGAGGGCGTTGGTGAGGAGGACGATCCAGCCGACGATCAGGGGCCCCCCCCACCACCCCACCGCGAGCTGGCCGCCGAAGGGGTTCGTCACCTTCTCGATCCCGTAGCCGAAGCCGAGCAGGACCAGGGCGGCGAGGATCTGGATCAAGAACTTGACGGGGGCCTTGGCTCCCCGCCGGTCGTCGTAAAGGCCGAGCCCGACGATGATCGCTCCCCCCAGGATGACCCCGAGATAGTGGCGTCCCCACTCCGCCCCCATCCGGTCGGAGGCGAGGAGACAGGCCAGGCCGGACCCGGCGAGGAAGGCCGCCACGATCGCCACCCCTCCCAGGCGGGGGACGGAGCGGGTGTGGATCTTGCCGTTGCCCGGACGGTCGATCGCCCCCCAGCGCGCGGCGAGCCGGATGACCGGGGGGGTGGCGAGCCAGGAGACCAGGAAGGAGGAAAGGGCGATCAGCAGGCAAAGCGGTATCGAGGGCATGGAGATAGTTTAGCTCCAAACCGCCCGGGAATCCCGCACTTTCCCGCGGGGTCGGAAGGGGTCAGCGCGCTTCGACCGCGTAGGCCTCCCCCGGGGAGACGGCCGCCCCCGGCAGGAGACGGGTGCGGAAGTCCCTCTCCCAGACCTCGAGTATTCGGTCCCTCCCCTCCCGTTCCCGAGGCCAGTGAACGCGGCTCAAGTAGAGACCGGGGGGGCGAATCCCGGAGAGGAGGCCGGGGCGGGAGAGCAGGGCGGCCTGGTAGGCGGCGAGAACCGGCGTCGAGTCCGGGATGGACCAGATCGCCCGGGGGAGGAAGACCCGGTCGAGGTTGTCGATCACCGCCGAGCGGCATTCCTCCCGGAAGCGCGTCCGGTCGGCTCCGATCCTCTCCGCGGCGCAGAAGCGGTAGGTCCTGACCCCGCCGCTCAGGGCGAAGGCGAGGCAGAGGACGGCCGCGGAAGGGAGCCGGATGGCGGGGAGGGCGCGGAGGATGAGGACGGGAAGAAAGGCGAGTAGGAGGTAGAGGAGGCTTAGGTAGCGGCTCCCCATCTGTTGCCAGGAGGAGAGGCGGAGAAGGTAGAGAGCGGAGAAAGCGAGGAAGAGCCAGGCGGAGAAAAAGAGGATGAAAGCCGTCCCCGTCCGGCTCCCCCCTCCCCCGCGGCGGCGGAGGGCGGCGCAGAGGGAGAGGATGACGAGGAAGGCCAGGACCGCTTTCTGCGCCTGCTGGTTGCCCACGAAGAAGCTCATGATCCCCGAGAGTTCCCTCTCCCAGCGGGGGGTGGGGGAGAGAAGGCGGGTGGCGACGGCCTGGGACCTCTGGATCAGGAAGGAGAGGTAGAAGCGGGGGTGGAGGACGGCGAAGAGAGCCGACCCGGCCAGGATCGCCGCGGCCGGGGAGAAAAACCGCCGGGGGGAGATGGGGAAGAAAGCGACCGCCGCGTAGGCAAGGCCGCCGGCGAGGAGGAGGGCGAAATGGTAATGGGTGAGGAGCCCCGCCGCCGCCACCGCGGATAGGGCGATAAACGCGGGCCATCCCGGCGCCGGATCGGGGAGACGCCAGCGCCATATGAGGAGCAGGAGGAGGACCCCCCAGAGGGAAAGGAGACAGTACATGCGCGCCACCCAGGAGACCATGAGCACGGCCGGGGAGAGCGCCCAGGCGAAAGCGGCCAGCGCCGCGGCGGCCTCGTCCCCGAGGAGACGGCGGCCGAGGCCGAAGAGAAGGGCGAGCGTGGGGAGGAAGAGGAGGAGGTTGAAGAGGGCGGCCGAACGGGGGGAGAGTCCGGAGAGAAGCCCGAAGAGGTGGAGAAGCCAGAAGTAGAGCGGCGGATGGACGTCGTACTCGGCGAGATCGGCCCCGATCCGCCGGAAGCAGAGCGGCTCCTCGATCCGGAGGAACCTCTTCCAGTCGGAGCCCTTCACCCACTCCCCGGAGGGGGGGGAACCGATCTCGATCATCCGGTGGTACTCGCCCTCGTGGCCGCTGGCGGCGAGGAAGGTGATGCCGTCGTCGAAGCCGACGGCGCGGAGGGAGAGCGCGCCGGCCAGGCGCAGGCCCGCACCCAGGAGGAATGCCGCGGCGAGGATGAACCGCGCAGGGCTACTTTTCATAGGTCCTCTAGGTCTTATAGGTCCTATGTGACCTATAGCTTTTGGTAGAGTTCCAGCGTGGCCTTGGCCATCGCCTCCCGGCTGAAGACCGCGACGAGCCGACGGCGCCCCGCCTCCCCCATCGCCCGGGCTTCCGCCGGGGAGTCGAGGAGACGGCCAAGCGCCGCGCTTAAGGCCCGCGCGTCGCCGGGCGGGACCGAGAGACCGGTTTCCCCGTCTACGTTTATCAACGAGACGCCGGTCGCGAGACGGGTGTTGACCACGGGCCGGGAGCAGGCGAAGGCCTCGAGCTGGCAGATCCCGAAGGCCTCGTTCCGGGTGATCGAAGGGAGGCAGAAAACGGCGGAGGCCCGGAGGTAGGCCGCGATCTCGCCCTCCGGGATCTCCCCGAGGAAGAAGACCTTCTCCGTGAGCCGGCGGCGGACGACCTGGCGCAGGAGCGGGTCGAGCCGCTCTCCCCGCCCGATGACCAGGAGCTTGCCGTCGATCCCCTCCATCGCCTCCAGGAGGCATTCCAGGCCCTTGTAGCGGGCCAGGCGCCCGATGAAGAGGACGATCCTCCCGCCGAACTTCTTCCGGATCGCCGCGGCCTGCGCCTCCGTCCGGGGGGTGGGATCGTAGGGGGAGGGATCGATCCCGATCGGTATGACCGCGCACTTCTCCCGGTAGCGCTGGAGAAACCAGGAGGAGCGGAGGTACTCCTCCGAGGTGACGATCACGCGCCGGGCGGCGCGGAAGAAGCGGACGAGGAAGGGGTAGTAGGCATAGATCAGCCGCTTGCGGATGATGTCGGACTGGTAGACGATGACGAGCTTCCCCGGCGGTCGGGCGAGGAGCCAGGAGAGGCCGGAGAGGGGGTCGGGGTGCTGGATCTGGACGATCTCTCCGGCGAGATGCCGCATCAGGGCGGGGAAGTCGGCGCAGAGGGAAGTGGAGGAGATCCGACCCCAGGAGCCCGCGCGCACCACCGGTATTCCCTCCACGGACTCCCGGACGGTGCGCCGGGCGGTATGGGAGACGAGCACCTGGAGATCGACCTTCCCCTTGAGCCCAAGGCAGAGTTCGCGAAGGTAGGTCTCCATCCCGCCCCGGTAGGGATGGTAGAATTTTCCGACCTGCAGCACCTTCATTTGTTTATAGGTCCTATAGGTCTTATAGGTCCTATAGGACCTATAGGACCTATAAGATTCTCCCTCACCCATTCCGCGATCGCCTCCGCCACGATCTCGTGACCCCGGGCGTTGGGGTGCTCGAGGTCCGCCCCCTTGAGCGAGGAGAGCGGATATTTATCGAACTCCTCCCTGAGGTCAAGCGTCTCGATCCCGCGGAGACGCGCCGTGGCGGCGATGAAGCGATGGAGCTCCGCCCAGGGGTAGTTCGCGCCCCGGAGAGCGGTCAGGACCGGGGTCTGGACGAGGAGGCAGGGGATCCCCCTCTCCCGGCAGATCCCGGAGAGGTCCGAAAGCGCCCGGTCCCAGAGGACGAAGTCTTGGGGATGGCAATAATCGGCGTAGTAGGGCTCGGAGCCGGCTTCGTCGCGGACTTCCCCGGAGCGGACCCGGGCGCAGAGCTCCTTCCAGATCGCGCCCGTCTCCGGCGGGAGCGCCTCACTCCCCTTCCCCCAGGGGACGGGCGGGCGGACGGGGTCGGGATGGCCCCGCCGCCAGAACTCCCGCGCGAAGAGGAGCGAGCGGCGCACGATCTGGGAGGAGAGAAGGACCTTTTTCAGCCCCCGCTCGAGGGGAGAGGCGGAGAGGGCCCGGTTGACCGCCTCGCCGACGGCGATCTTGGCCGGGGAGAGGAAGAAGGCGGCGAAGCCGCTGTTGGCGACGTCGTCGAGCCAGTGGCCGTAGACGACCAGGTCCGGCCCGTATTTCAGCCCTTTCTCCTTCAGCCGCTCCACCACCTGGGTCGCCCGGTAGCCCGGAACGCCCAGGTTGATGACCTCGAAGCGGCCCGGGGAGGAGGCGCGGTTGAGGAGGGACTCGAGGCGACGGGCATAGGTCTCTTCCTCCCTCACCCTCCAGCCGAAGGCGAGCGAATCGCCGACGACCAGGATCCGGAAGGATCCGGGGGGCTTGGCGGCGGCCGGGAGCGGCCCGCGGATCCCCTCGGCGTTGAACTCGCCCGCGTTCGGGCGCGGTTCGAGGACCAGGGCGGGGTTGGCGGAGGCCTGGAAGTTCTCGTAGGTGATCTCGAAGATGTCCACCGGGGCGAGCCAGCCGAGGAGGATCTCGGAGAGGGCCAGGACCAGCGCAAAGGCTTCCGCCATCAGGACGAGCCCCTGGAGAAGGCGGGAGCGGAGGAGCGGGACGAGGGTGAGGAGGAAGAGGAGGAAGAGGAGGAGAGCGATCCGCCCGAGAACTCCCACCGCCCCCGCGACCAGCTCCTCCCCGTGGGCCAGGTATTTCTCCAACGGGCGCCGCGCCTGGTCGGAGATCATCCGGTTGAGGGCGGGGAGCGAGCGCCCCTCGTAGGCGGCCCGGATCAGGGGGCGACCGGCCAGCTCGTAGAGCGTCGGCAGGAGAACCGCCGTGAGCAGCGCCGCGATCAGGGGAAGGAGGACCGCCTTCCGGCGCCCCCAGAATCTCTCTTTCGGCCTCTTCACGGATTGCCCCGAAGCGACTCGTCCATATTGCCCATCTCGTCCATATCGTCCATCTCGTCCATAGCGTCCATCTCGTCCGTCAGTCCGGCCGCTCAGCCAGCGACCGGTAGACCTCGACTACGCCGGAGACCGTCTTCTCCGCCGTGAAGAGCTTCGCCCTCTCCCTCCCCGCCGCGCCCAGCTTTCCCCTTAAGTTCCCGTCCCGGACGAGGCGGAGAACCGCCGCGGAGAGCGCCCCGGGGTCCCGGGGCGGGACCAGGATCCCGGTCTCCCCTTCCGCCACCACCTCCGGCACCCCCCCCACCGCCGTCGCCACGACGGGGAGCCCCGCCGCCATCGCCTCCAGGGCCGAGCGCCCGAAACCCTCGGACCAGGAGGGGAGGACGAAGACGTCCAGGGCGGCGAGGAAGGATCCGAGGTCGTCCCGGTTCCCCGGACAGACGACCCGCCCTTCGAGGCCGAGGGCTCGGATCAGGGCGAGGACATTCTCCCGGTAGTCCCGCCAGGCCGGGTAGATCGCGCCGCCGGCGAGCGCAAAGCGCGCGTGCGGCGCCCCGGCCAGGACCCGGGCGGCCGCCCGGACCAGATCCTCCTGCCCTTTCAGGGGAGCGAAATGCCCGGCCGTCCCGACCAGGACCTCCCCCGGTCCGGCGCCGAGCTCGCGCCGGAGCTCTTCCCGCCCGGCGGAGGGGGCGAAGGCGGAGGCGGAAAGTCCGTTGTAGACGACCGAGATCCGGCCGAGGTCCCCGAGGGCGGACCGGACCGCCCGGGAGTTGGCGACGATCCGGTCGGGGAAGACGCGGGCGAGGAGACGGAAGAGGCGCCCGGAGGCGCCGCTGGGGAGATCCCGGAAATGCCAGACCAGCGCGATCCCCCCCGCCGCCCGGAGGGCGCAGCCGATGAGATGGGCCTTGAGCCCGTTGGTATGCACGATCCGCGCCCTTCGGGCGCGGATGATGGATCGCAATCCTAGAATGGCCTGGGCAAGGGAGAAGGGGGCGGCGAGAAGCGCGAGAAGCGCGAGGAGAGGGGAGCGCCGCGAGACGGAGAGAAGAAATCGAGGGAGATGCACGCCGGCCGCCTCCACCCCCCGCCGGCGGGCCTCCGCCTCGAGCGGACCGGGGCCGAGCGAGACGATCAGGGGGCGGTAGCCCGAGGCGGCGAGCCCGGCGGCGAGATCGAGGAGGCTCTTCTCCGCCCCGCCGATGTAGCCGGCGGGGTTGAGGAAGAGAACGGTCGGCGGCCCGCTCCGGCTCATCCCCGTCCGCCCCCGAGCCTCCGGTAGAGGGCCTCGTGCTCCTCGGCCATCCTCTCCCGGCTGAACTCGCCCTCCGCGCGCCGCCTCCCCGCCTCCCCCATCCGCCCCCGGAGGAGGGGATCGCGGAGGAGCCGGCCGATCCGCTCGGCCAGGGCCGGTCCGTCGCCGAGAGAGACGAGGAAACCGGTCCCGCCCTCGACCACCGCTTCCGCCGTCCCCGGGACCGCGGTGGCGACCACCGGCTTCCCGGCCGCCATCGCCTCGAGGACCGCCAGCGGCAGCCCCTCCCAAAGCGAGGAGAGGGCGAAGACGTCGAGGGCGGCGAAGACCGGCGCCACCTCGGACCGGTGGCCGGCGAAAACCACCCGCTCTCCGAGGCCGAGCCGGCGGGACTCGGCGATCAGGCTCTCCCGAAGCGGCCCCTCTCCGGCGATCAGGAAGCGGGCCCGGGGGAACTCCCCGGCGACGATGCGGGCGGCGCGGAGGAAGGTCGGATAGTCCTTCTGGGGGGAGAGGCGCCCGACCATCCCCGCGACGGGGTCGTCCGCGCCGATCCCGAGCTCGCGGCGGAGGCGCCGCCCGGAAGCCGGGTCCCGTTCCGGGATCTCGATCCCGTTGCGGATGACCACGACGCGGGAGGGGTCCATCCCCTGCTCGACCAGGTCGTCCCGCACCGCCCGGGAGACGGCGATCACCGCCGGGTTGAGGCGGGCGGTGGCGTTGTCGAGAAAGCGGTAGTAGCTCGCCTTCGCCCGCTCCCCCCTCCCCTTCCCCCTCCCGCCCCGGGCAAGCTCCATCGTCAGGTGCTCGGTGGAGACGGAGACCGGGACGCGGGAAAGCGCGCCCGCGGGGCGGCAGAGGATGTTGGTCAGCATGCTGTGGGAATGGAGGACAGACGGCCTTAGGCGGCGGAGGCAGCGGGCCAGGCGGAAGACCGCGCCGAGGTCGTAGGTCTTCCGGAAGGGGATCACCTCCGTCTCCACGCCGATCTTCCGGAGGGCGTCCGGGAGGGGGCCGGGGCCGGGAGAGACGGCGACGATCTCGTGGCCGCGCCGCTTCAGGCAGGTCGCGAGGTCGAGGAGAACCCGCTCCCCTCCGGAGATGGAGGGCTTGTAGGCGACGAAAACGATCCTCATGGGGAAACCAAAGTTACTAAATGTTGCTAATGGTTACTAGAGGTTACTAGGAGTTGCGAAAAACCCGTGGAGAGTTGGCATATCCCCCGCCGGTTGACGGCCTTGCTGAAACGATGCGCGCTGGGAGCAACCATTAGTAACTATTAGTAACCTTTAGTAACCCTTAGTAACCCTCAGCACCGCCGCTATCACCCTCTCCGGTTCCAGTTGCTTAAGACAGCGGAGATCGTAATCGCATCGGAACCTCGTCCCCGGGAGCCAGCAGGGCGCGCAGGGGAACGGCCGGCGCGCCACCGCGTGCCTCGCCCGGTCCCGGGGGCCGGTCACCGCTTCGAAGGTCGGGCCGTAGACGACCACGCTCCTCGTCCCCGTCGCCTGGGCGACGTGGGAGGGGGCGGTGTCGTTGCAGACGAGGACCTCGAGGCGGCGGATCAGGGCGGCCAGGAGACCGAGCGAGGGCGGCGCCAGGCGGGGCGGCGCCCCCCCCATCCGCGAAGCGACCTCCTCGAGGAGGCCGCCGTCCCCCTCCCCACCAAGGAGGAGGATCCGGAAGCCTTCGGCGGCGAGGAGGACGCCGAGGCGGGCGAAAGCGGCGGGCGGCCAGCGCTTCCGGGGCGAGGCCGCGCCGGGGTGGAGTCCCGCCCACCTTGTCCCCTCCCCTCCGCCCATCCCTCGCCAGAGGCCGTCGGCCGCGATCTCATCTTCCCGGGACGGGAAGATATCCATCTTGTCCCCCTCGCCCCGAACGCCCAGCCCCCCCAGGAGGGAGAGGCACTTCTCGATCTCGTGCTGGCGGGGATCGAGGGGGAAAAGATGGGTGAAGCAGAACCCTCCCCCCCGTCCCCCGCTCCCCAGGCGGACGGGGGCGCCGGTCGCGCGGGCGAGAAGAGCCTCCCGGGGGTCGGCGCGGAAGGCGACGACGGAGTCGTACCTCTCGCGGCGCAGGGAGCGGGCCAGGCACAGCGTCTCGAAAGCGGTCGCCTTTCTCCCCCGCGCCGTCGTCCAGGGTGCGTTGAAGGCGATCACCCGGTCGAGATGGGGGTTGCCGCGCAAAACGGGGGCCGTCTCCTCCTTGGCCAGGACGTCGATCCGGGCGGAGGGGAAGGAGCGGCGCAGGGCGCGGATCGCCGGCGTGGTCATCAGGAGGTCGCCGATGTGGTCGAGGCGGAGAAGAAGGATTTTGTGGAGACGGGCGGGATCGATCCTCCCGGACCGCCGGGACGGGAGAAGGAAAGCCCCCGCCGCGTCGAGCGCCCCCGCCGCCGCTCTCTTCCATCTCTCGGTGAAAATATATCGCGATCCATCCATCTGAGATTTGAGATCTGAGATCCGAGATTTGCGATCTGAGATCGTCCCTACCAGAGCCTCCGCAAAGGCCAGTACAGCGGGGAGAGCTTGAGCCGGAGGCGGAAAACCCCGTCGTACCGGGAGACGAGCACCCGCCGGAGGCTAAAGCGGTCCTCGTTGCGCGAGATCACCGAGAAGGCCGCCTGGTAGCCGGCCGCGGCGACCGCGGCCTTGTTCGCCGCGTTCCAGGCGCCGTGGGGATAGGAAAAATAGCGGACGGCCCGCCCGAGCTTCTCTTCCAGAAGGGCCTTGGAGAGCGCGATCTCCCGGGCGGCCTCCCCCGGGGCGAGGGCGGGAAGGTTCCGATGGGAGAGACCGTGGGAGCCGAACTCGACTAGCGGATCGCGCCCCATCTCCGCCGCCTCCGCCCAGGAAATCCCGGGGTATCTCCCCCGCGGGGTCTCCCACTCCCGCCCCACCTGGGAGACGGTGAGGAAGACCGTCGCCGGAGTCCGGGTCGCGCGGAGGATCGGCCAGGCCCAGCGGAAGGTGTCCCCGTAGCCGTCGTCGAAGGTGACGGCCACGGCGCGGGGGCGGACGGCGGACGGCGCGGCCAGCGCGCGTTCGAGACTGACGATGGAGAGACGCCTCTTCAGATGGGCCAGATGCGCGCGAAAACCCTCAGGGGTGAGGTTGAGCCGCGCCGAGGCACGGAAGTCGCGGTCCGGGCAAACGGAGTGGTAGAGAAGAATAGGGGCAGTGAAGGCGTTCATGGCCTGTAGCCTATGATCTATAATCTTTTGCCGGGCTTATAGATTATAGGCTAACCCGCCTCGGCGAGCATCCGGTACACCTCCACCTGCCGCCGGGCGATCGACTCCCAGGTGTAGCCCTTCTCCACTCTGATCTTCGCCCGTTGGACCAGGTTCTCCCTCACCCCGGGCTCCCGGAGGAGGAGCTCGATCGCGGCGCCGAGCGAGCCGCAGTCCCCCTCCGGACAGATCATCCCGGATCGCCCGATCACCCGGGCGATCTCGCCGGAGGTGGAGCCGATGACCGGGACCTCGCAGGCCATCGCCTCGATCAGGATCCGCCCGAACTGCTCCTTGAGGCCGGGGAGGGTGACCGACGGCATGGCCAGAACGTCCATCGCGGAGAGGTAGCGGGGGAGCTCCGCGTAGGGGACGGTCCCGACGATCCGGGCGTCCGGGAGGAGGCCGGTGCGCGCCAGGGCCTCGATCACCTCGGACTCGATCCCCCCCTTCCCGACCAGGAGGAGGTTGATCCTCCCCCGCAGGGAGGCGCAGGACTCGATCAGGTCGAGGATCCCCTTCTGGCGGTCGAACTTCCCCGCGAAGCCGACGGTGAACTTCTTGAGCCCGAGATCCTCGCGCAGGGCGGCGGCGTCCCGGCGGTAGAAGAGGCGCGGGTTGACGCCCAGGGGGAGGACGAGGGCCGGCCCGGAATAACCCTTGCGCTCGATCACCCAGCGGGCGTCCTCGTTGACCGGGAAGGCGTAATCCGCCCAGCGGTAGACGTAGCCCTCGAAAAGGGAGAAGGGGGGCGGGTAGCGCTTCTCGATGTTCTGAGCGGTGAAGAAGATGACCCGGGGGCGGGGGCGGAGGCGGCGGGAGAGGAAGACGGCCTGGGCGGCGGCCGCGGAGAAGGGCTCCTCCCAGATCTCGACGATGTCGGGGGCGGCTTCCCGGAGCAGGCGCGAGAGCCCCCGGTAGACGTGGCAGACGTTGCGCAGGCGCAGGCTCTTAAGCCCCCAGGTCAGGGGCTGGCGGGCGATGATCCGGTAACTGGGATCGCTCTCCTTCTCCAACGCCACCGAGCGGTTGAACTGCATCCAGCGCCGGGGGACGAGGAGGGTGAGCTCGATCTCCGGGTGGCGGGCGACCTCGACATAGCGCTCCTGGTAGCCCGCGACCACCGCCGAGTGGGAGATCGAGAAAACCTTGATCCGTTTTTCCATAGCCGCTCCCGGATAAAAGATAGCCGCGTAATCCGCGGCTTCATTTTTTCGCGGCCGGAGTTAAAACCGCGGCGATGATCCGCTCGATCTCCTCGGCCCGCTTCTCCCAGGTGTTTTCGCGGGCGAAACCCCGCCGCGCCGCGCGCTTCGCCGGCGTGTCCCCCTGCATCTCCTCCTCCAGGCGGCGGGCGAAATCCTCCGGGTTGGCGGCGAAGGCGACCAGGCCCGCGAGATGGGCGATCTCCGGGAGAGGGGTGGAGACCACGGGGAGGCCGGCGGCGAGGTATTCGTAGGTCTTGACGGGGTGGACGGTCTCGGTCGCCGGGTCGACCCGGTAGGGGATGATCCCGGCGGAAAAGGCTTCGAGCCAGCGCGGCAGGTCGCGCGGTGGGCAAGGGCCGGCGGAGAGGATGTTGGGTCCCCGGGGCAGGAGGGCGGAGCGCGCCTCTCCGACCAGGACGAAGGACCAGTCCGGGCGGGAGCGGGCGAGCGCGGCGACCAGCTCGCCGTCGAAGGACTGCCCCATCGTCCCGGCGAAGCCGACGACCGGGCGGGGGAGCGCGGCGAGGGGGGAAGGCGCCGGCGCCTCCGGCCCGGCGCCGAAGAAGGCGGGATCGACCCCGTGGGGGAGATAATGGAATCGGGGGTCGCGCGCGCCGCGGCGCTCGAGGACGAGGCGCGAGGGGGTGAAAACGAGATCGGCCGAGGCGCAGACCTCCTCGAGCAGGGCCCGGTAGACCACCGTCCGCCGGGAGGGCGGCTCGGCGACCGGGAGATGGATCCAGTCGAAAATCACCCCCTCCCGCTCCCATCCGGCAGGGGGTGCTCCGAAGTAGGGGTCGGAGATCCAGATCAGGGGCTTCTGCAATCCGAGGCGCCGGAGCTTCCGGCGGACGCGGCGGTAGAGGAGAGAGCGGTTGAGGCGCTGGAGGGCGAGGAAACGGCGGGCGCCGGGGAGGAGGGGCGGGCCGACGCTGATCCAGAGGTTCTCTCCTTCCTTCTGCAACCCTCGCCGGGAGGAGCGCCAGTGGGCAGCCGTCTCCCGCCGCTGGCGGAGGAGATGGGCGGGGGAGAAGCCCATCTCCAGGAAGAGCACCGGCCGGCGGCGGGCGAGCAGGGCGGCCAGGCGCTGGTGCCGCTGCCGGGCGAAATCCCAGCGGATCCCGGAGAGGAAGAGGATGGGGGCGGCGCCGTTCATGCGAAAATGATTGTATAGGATTTTTCGCGGGGTGGTATCCTATTCGGCCCGAACCGGGAGGTCTTCATGAAAGCTCGCCCCGCTCTCCTCGCCGGGATATTCCTGGTGAGCCTCGCCACCCTGCTCCTGCAGGTCTGCCTCACCCGCCTCTTCTCCGCCGCCTTCGCCTATCACTTCGCCTTCATGATCATCTCGCTCGCCCTCTTCGGTGTCGGCCTCTCCGGCATCGCCATCTACCTCTTCCCCTCCCGTTTCCCGGCCAAAAGGGCGCCCGCCCGGATGGGGGCGGCGGCCTGGCTCTTCGCCGTCTCGGCCGTCGCCGACCTCTTCATCCTCCTCAACTTTCCCTTCGCCCCGGCGATCTCCCGCTCGGGCTTCCTGGCGGTGGTCGCCCTTTACCTTATAAACTCGCTGCCCTTCTTCTTCTCCGGCCTCGCCCTGGGGATCGCCTTCTCCCACTTCACCTCCGAGATCAGCACCCTCTACTTCTGCGACCTCGCCGGCGCCGGGGTGGGTTGTCTCCTCGCCGTCCCCCTCTTGAACCTCCTGGGGGCGCCGACCACGGTCCTCCTGGTCGGCGCGATCGCGGCCGCGGGTTCCTTCGCCTTCGCCCTCGGCCGCGCGGAGGAGCAACCGGAGAAGGAGGTCCGCCGGTCCGTCCGGCGAAGGCTTTCGACCGCCCTCCTCCTCTGCCTCGCGGCCTTCCTTTTCCTCCGGCTCGGGCGCCCCGTCGTCCTCGCCCTGGCCGGGGCGGTCTACGGCTTCCTGCCCCACACCCGCCCCTTCTCCGAGCAAACGCAGCGCCTCCTCTCCCTCTACCCGAGGATCGTCGGCGGGCTCTCGGTCCTCTTCCTCCTCGGCGCGGCGGCCGCGGCGATCGGCCTCCTCCTCGGCCGGTCCGGGCGCCGCCTCTTCGCCACCCCCCAGATCCTCCCCTCCCTTCTCACCGCGGGGGCCTGCGCGGCCATGGCGGCCGTCAACGCCCCCGCCGGGATCGTCGACCTGAACTTCGCCAACGGGCGCGTCCTGGAGGGGATCCTCTACCGGAAGTGGAACGAGCTCTCCTACGTAATCGTGCACGCCGGGAACACCCGGGCCAAGGGGGAGAAGCGACCGATCGCCGCCTGGGGGATGAGCAGCGCCTACGCGGGCCCGGTCCCGGACCAGTACGGCCTCCGGATCGACGCCTACGCCGGCACCCCGATCAACGCCTTCCGGGGCGACCTCTCCGAGGTGCAGTTCGTCACCTACGACATCCCCGCCCTCGTCTACCGCCTGAAGACTCCGCGGCGCGCCCTGATCATCGGCTCCGGGGGGGGCATCGACATCCTGGCCGCCCTCTCCGCCGGCTGCCCGGAGATCAACTGCGTGGAGATCAACCCGGCGGTGGTGGCGGCGATGCGCGGACCCTTCCGGGATTTCTCCGGCGGCCTCTACCTCCTCCCCCAGGTCAAGGTCGCGGTGGCGGAGGGGCGCTCCTTCATCCAGCGCGACTCCTCCCTCTACGACACGATCCAGCTCTCCATGGTCGATTCGCTGGCGGCGGCCTCCTCGGGCGCTTACGCCCTCTCCGAGAACAACCTCTACACCGTCGAGGCCTTCCGGGATTTCCTCTCCCGCCTGGAGAAGGAGGGCGTCCTCTCCGTCTCCCGCTGGGACCTCCAGTCCCTGCGGACGGTCTCCCTCGCCCTCGCGGCCCTGGAGGGCCTGGGCGAAAGAGACCCCGGCCAGCACCTGATGGTCTTCCGCTCCGGGCGGATCGCCACCCTCCTCTGTCGGCGAACCCCCTTCCCGGAGGAGGAGATCCGGCGCATGGAGGAAGCCGCCCGCAGCCTCCGCTTCGAGACCCTCTACACCCCCCTCTCCCCCCGCGATCCCGACTTCTCCTCCCTGATCGCCGCCCCCGACCGGGAGGAGTTTTTCCGACGGACCCCCTTCGACGTTTCCCCCTCCACCGACGACCGGCCCTTCTTCTTCCAGACCATGCGCCCGCGCGACTTCCTCTCCATCTTCCGCTCCTCCGCCCGCTCGCTCGTCGGAATGCAGTCGATCTTCGTCCTGATGAGCGTCCTGATCACGGCCACCGCGCTCGCCGCCCTCTTCCTCTTCGGCCCCCTCCTCCTCTTCCGCCGGGACGTCCTGACCCGGGAGCCCCGCCTCCCCCTCGCGGCGCTCCTCTACTTCTTCGCCATCGGGCTCGCCTTCATGCTCCTCGAGGTGCCCCTGATCCAGATGTTCGTCCTCTTCCTCGGCCATCCCGTCTACGCCATCTCGGTCGTCCTCTTCTCGCTCCTGGTCGCCTGCGGGGCGGGCAGTTTCCTCACCCGCTTCTTCGCCCCCGGGGGTCGGACGCGGGCCGCGGCGGGGGCGATCGCGGCGATCGCGCTCTGGGCGGGCGGCGGCCTCCTCTTCCTCCCCGCCCTCTTCCACCGCTTCCTCGCCGCCCCCCTCCCCTTAAGGATCGCGGTCACCGCCTCCTATATCGCGCCGCTCGGCGCGGCGATGGGGATGATCCTCCCCCTCGGGATGAAGGTCCTCGACCGCGACTGGCACGCGGCCGTGCCCTGGTTCTGGGGTGTGAACGGGGCGGCCTCGGTGATGGGCTCGGTCTGGGCCCTGGCCCTCTCGATCTCCGGGGGCTTCCGCCTGACCGTCCTCGCCGGGATCGGCCTCTACCTCCTCGCCGGACTCGCCCTCCGGACGGCGGGGAGGCGCTCCGCTTCCCGCGCCTGATCGATCCCCCCGGCGGGGCCTTTAGCCCCGCGCCGCCCGGCGCGTCACCACGACGATCTCCTCGTCGAGGCCGAGGGGGAGGAGGCGGAAGATCCCTCCCAGGGCCGCCTTCGCCGCCCGGCGCGCGCGGCTCGCGGAGAAGCCGGAGAAGGCCGACTCCTCCGTGGTGGCGAAGATCACCTCGAGGCCGGCGGACCGGACCAGCGCCTTCAGCGTCCGGGGGGAGAAATGGTAGAGGTGCTGGAGACCGTGGGCGCGGCGGATCGCCCGCTTCCCCTGAAGGCGGTGGAGGAAGCGGGCGGCGCGGGCGGTGAGGGCGTTCGCGTTGGGGACCTTGACCAGGCAGATCCCCCCGCTCCGGAGGAGACGGGCGGCCGCGAGGAGGGCCGCCCGGGGATCGGGGAGGTGCTCGAGGACGTCCCAGAGGGTGACCGCGTCGAAGGCGGCGGCGGGGAGATCCGCCTCCGCAAGATCGGCCTCCCGGACCTTCAGCCCCTTCCCCCGGGCCAGGGCGGCCGCGGACCGGCCGGGCTCCAGCCCCTCCGCCTCGAAGCCGCCCCCCTTCGCCACCAGCTCCAGGAAAACCCCCGTCCCGCATCCGACGTCGAGGAGGCGCGGGCCGGGGGCGAGGGACTTGAGGACCGCGATCGCGCGGCGGTAGTAGGCAACGCGCTTCGATCGGGCCAGTCGGTCCTCGCCTTCCGGGTCGTCCGGGCCCGGGGGAGGCGGGAGAACGGGGCGCGGGGAGACGTATCGGAGACCGCAGGAGGCGCAGCGGACGATCGTGAAAACCTCCCCCAGGCATTCCTCCTGGAAGCACACGGCGGCCTTTTCGCCCCCGCAGAGGTTGCAGGCGACCGCCCTCCGCTCCCCGCCGCGGGGGGAGGCCGCGCTCATGGCTTACCTCCCCCCGCCCGAGACGGCCCTCCCCCGGGGCGGACGATGGGGATATCCGTGGGAGGGGCGTCTCGCCCCGATCCGAGGAGCGCGGCGAGATGGCGCTCCCAGTTGAAGCGCTCCCGGCAGATCCTCCTCCCTTCCCTCCCCAGCCGCAGCCGCAGCTCCCGATCGCCGAGCAGACGCGCGACCGTCTCACGCCAGGCCACCGGATCCTCGGGGAGGAGAAGGCCGCTCCTCCCGTCCTCGACGATCTCTCCCGCGGCGACCGCCACGGAGGGCGGAACGGAGCGGGGGGCGAGCACGGGGAGACCGGAGGCCATCGCCTCCAGGATGGACTGGCCGAAGGATTCGTAGCGCGAGGGAGATACGAAGACGTCCGCCAGGCGATAGAACTTCTCCGGGATTTCGGTCTCCCCCCCGAGCACGATCTCCTCTTCGATCCCCTCCCTCCTCCTGATCGCCTCCAGAGCGGGGCGGGCGGGCCCGTCGCCGACGAGGAGCAGCGAACAGGATCGGTTCCGAAGAAGGGGGAGAAGGGCGTCGCTCAGGAAGGGGAGGTTCTTCTCCGGCGAGAGGCGCCCCAGGGCGAGGACGACCGGACGGCCCGGCGGGAGGCCCAGAGAACGGGCCAGCGCCTCGTCCTTCCCGCCCGGAGAGAAGCGTTCCGCGTCCACGCCCGGCGGGTTGACCTCGATCCTCTCCCGACCGATCCCGTATTCTCCGGCCAGTGAATCCGCCATCATCCGGCTGAAGACGGACACCCGCGCGGAGGAGCGCAACGCCGTCTCCTCCAATCCGCGGACCTGCCGCCTCCAAAGACGGAAGAAGAGGCGTTCCTTGAGCGATCCGGAACGGGCGCCGATGGAGGCGAGTGCGGTGTGGACGGAGGCGGGGAGATAGACGGACGGCGCCGCACCCGGAACGGAGGCGAGCGCCGCCCCGTAGTGGGGGAAGCGGCAGACGGCCAGCCCCTCCCGGACCAGTCCGGAATCGGCGAGCCAGCGGGAGAGACGGGCGGCAAAATAGCGGGGCTTGAAGGCGAGGGCGCGGCGGGGGATGGGGAAATCGGGATGGCGGATTATTTCCACCCCCTCCCGCTCTTCCCTTTCAGGAAGACTGGGGAGATGGCGGCGGCAGATGATCGTCGGGCGGTGGCCGAGGGCTAAGAGCCGCCGGGAGGCCTCGGCGAGGTAGTTCTCGATCCCGCCGCGGGCCGGGAGGAAGGTGTGGCTCAGGAACCAGACGCGCATAGAAACAAGTTACGCAAAGTTACGTCAAGTTACGTAAGGTTACGTCAGGTTACGCGATAAAAGTTACGTCAGGTTACGTAAGGTTACGTAAGGTTACGTAACCTATATTATTGTCTGCGCTTCTCAAACACGTAAACCACGGGATGGTCGAAGAAGCGCCACGAGAGCTCCGCCGCGTCGTCCCCGATCTCCCAGCGTCCGATGCCGGGGCGGCTCCGGATGGTCCGGACCAGATCGAAATCTCCCCGCCCCGCGAAGAGATCGTCGAAAAATCGCCATTCCGCCGGATAGGTCTTTTCCGCCCGGCTGAAATAGATCGGCGTCTCCTCGGAAAGGACGAGGAAATCGGCCCCGCCGAGCCTTTCCTTTAGATACGCCTCCTTCTCCGACTCCGCCAGGGGATGGTCGAAGAGATAGCCGAAGTCGAGATATTCCTCCCTGAAGATAGGCGCCAGGCCGTTCCGCTCGCCCAGAGGTATGGAATGATCGGTGGCGATCGTCGCCCCCCAAGGAACGTGGTCGTGGACCCATTCCGAAGCCTGCGTCTTGGTGTGGGGGACGGCGTAGACCCGGAGCAGAGCCAGCGAGACCACGGCGGCCGGGAGGATAGCGGCGAAGGCGGCGGCGAAGCCGCAGGCGCGGAGACGGGGACGGGAGATCGCTTCGGCGGTCAGGGATCCGGCGGCGAGGCAGAGGAAGGGGACGATCGGCAGCAGGTAGCGAATGAAGCGGATGTGCCAGGACCCGATGAGCAGGAAGTTGAGGAGGATCCAGGAGGAGAGGAGGACGTCCTCGCGTCTGCGCCGGAGGAGGCAGCGGACCACGCCCGCGCCGGAGAGGAGGGCGAGCGGCCAGCCCAAGCCCCAGGGGAGGGAGTGGGTGAGGTGGGAGAGGTAGCGCGGCGTGCCCGCGAAGTAGTAGGCCCAGACCTGGGGGATGGCGCCGGTGGTCTTCTTCGCCCACCAGAAGATTTTGGGGAAGGCGATGCCGGCGTCGAGGATCACGTAGGGCGAGAGGACAAAGAAGACGGCGGCGGAGAGGAGGAGGGCGGGGACGAGCTTCCCGATCTCGGAGCGCCCCCGATCCTTCAGACCGTAGAGAAAGGCGACCAGGAGCGGAAGGAGGGCGGGCGCCCAGTACTTGGCCGCCAGCGCCGCCCCCGCGGCGGCGCCGGCCCGGAGATAGTCGGCCCGCCTCCCCTCCCGGAGGGCGGCGGTCGAGCAGTACATGATCAGGATCAGGAAGAAGCCCAGGGCGGTATCGGGCGTGAAGAAGTGGGACTGCTGAACGTGGATCGGAGCGACCGCGAGGAAGAGGGCGGCGAGGAGACCCGCGGCGGGACGGTAGAGCCTCCGGCCGAGAAGGAAGAGAAGCGGGATGGCGGCGGTGCCCCAGAAGGCGGAGTAGATCCGCCCCAAAAGGTGGACCTTCGGGAGGCTGAGCGGCGCGGCCAGGGAATAGAGGGCGGAGAGGGCGCAGACCGCGTAGATGGAGAGGGAGGGATGGTAGAACCATTTCGGATTGAGATAGTTCCAGCGCGGAGCCTTCCGCATCGCGTTGGCGGCGTTGATAAAGGCGTTCTCGTCGACATGGTAGCGCCAGGGGAGCCCCCAGCCGAGGCCGGAGAACCTCAAGTATCCCCCCAGCCCCGTGACCAGGAGGAGGGCGAGAAGAACGGCCGCGGCGCCCCGTCTCTTCACGGCCGCCGCCCCGGGGTTTTCCGGGCCTGGACGATCAGGGACTCCCCGAAGACCGGAACCCGGAACGGGGAGGCGATCTTGAGGAAGGGGATCCGGAAGCGGTTGTAGGCCGTCCTTTCCGTCTCGAAGCCGCACCGCTCGAGGATCCTCGTAAGGTAGTAGCGGGAGAGGGGCGTGAGGTGACCGATCACCCCGTACTGCCACTCGCCGAAGAAGGGGTAGAAGGACCCCCGGAGGAGGAAGCAGGCCTTGCAGGTCAGGTAGTCGAGGTTGGGAGTGGAGAGGATGAGGTGGCCGCCGGGCTTCAGGACGCGGGCGATCTCCCGGAGGAAATGCCAGGGGTTCTCCAGGTGCTCGATCGTCTCCAGGGAGACGCAGGCGTCGAAGACGGAGGAGGGAAGGGCGAAGGGGCGGTTGAGGTCCGAGACGAAGAAGCCGCCCTCGGCCGCGGCGGAGGCGCGGGGCTCGAGGTCGCTCCCGACGACGCGGAAGCCGAGCGCGCGGAGGTTGCGGGAGAGGACGCCGTTCCCCGCCGCCGCGTCCAGGACGAGGCCGCGCGGAAGGAGAGCGCAGAGCTCGAGAACGGCGCGGTGGAGGCCGGGGAAGGCCAGCTCCTCGTCGGCGGCCTTGGGCCGCCGGGGCGGCGCGTTTTCAGTCCGGGCGTTCACGCTTCTGGAAATACCTTCCGTTGAAGTCGACGACGAGGAGCTCGGGCGCCAGGCCCCGCTCCCGGAAAAACTCGTCCACCGCCCTCCGGCAGCCCCGCCATTCCCCATAGTCATCGACCACTAAGAATCCCCCCTCCCGCACCTGATCGTACCACATCTCCAGGCAGTACTTGACCGACGCGTACCAGTCGCAGTCGAGATGGAGGAGGGCTATCGGCCCCACCGAACCCCGCCGGGACGGCATGGTGTCCGCGAACCAGCCCTTGACGAGATGGATCCGCCCGGGGTCGAGCCTCAGGCGGCGGAATAGCAGCCGCCGCGCCGCCGCCACCGATCCGGAAGCATCCCCCTTCTCCCCCGGCCGACCGGTGCAGTGGACATCGGCGGGACCCGGCTCCGGAAGCCCTTCCCAGGAGTCGAAGAGCCAGACCTCCCGCTGGGGATTCCCGCGCGACGGGTAGGCCATCAAGCCCGCCGACCCTCCATTCCACGATCCGCACTCCACGATGGCGCCGGGAAGCCGGCTCTCTTCCAGACGGCAGGCGAGGCTGAAAAGCAGGGACATCCGGCGGTAGGAGAGCATGGTATAGGGCTTGACCGCGAGGAAAAGCCTGGTTCTCTTCCAATCCAGCAGATCCCGTTTCGGATATCTGAGACCGAAGAACTTGAGCGTGTTATAGAGGGCGAGGCAGTGCGGACGGGCGCGGATAAAACGGGCGAAACGAGCGTGGAGCAGAGACGCCAGGGCAACCAGGGCGGCCGCCGCGAAGAGCGCGAGAACGGGGTGGAGGGCGTAGCGGTAGCGGTAGCCGCTGTGGGCGAGGAGATGGTTCGCCAGGAAGGAGGCGGCATAGAGGTAGATCAGGAGCCACCGCCGCCACTCCTGGAGGGACAGGACAAGCCCCGCCGCGGCGGCGGCGAGGAAAAGGGCGAAGGCCTTCCCGCTCCCGGTCGAGGGGAAGAACTCCCAGAAGAGGAGGAACTTCCTCCCGGCCAGGGCGAGCGCCTCGATCGGATTCTCCCGGAGGAAGCGGAGCGACTCCCGCGTCCCCGCGCGGTCCCGCTCCACCTCGTCGGTCATCCCGTAGAGCGGGTTCCCCTCCCGGGGGAAGTCGTAATCCCCGGAGGCGCCGGGGTGGAGGCCCATCCAGAGCATCACCCCCCCATTGGTGGAGATCGGGACAAAGCGGCGGTGGACCCGGTAGTTCCTAAGCGTCCAGGGGCCGATCACGACGAGAGCCGAGAGGAGCATCAGCCCCCATCCCCCGATCCGGGCGGGGCGATACGCCTTCCCGCTCCGGAGGCCGGCGGCGCAGGGGACGAGGGCGAGAAGAAGGAAAGGCAGGACGGAGGGTCGGCAGAGGGCGGAGAACCCCCCCGCCGCGCCGGCCAGGATGAAGTCGGCGGGCCGGCCCCGTTCCAGGCCGCGGAGGAGGAGGAGAAGAAGAAGGAGGCTCAAGGGGAGGTAGAGGTTCTCGGAGAGGAGGAGGCCCGAGAGGTGGACGAGCGTGGGGTCGAGCGCGAAGAGGAGGGCGGCGAGGAGGGCGGCGGGGAAGGTGAGGAGCGGACGCCCGAGGAGGAGGAGGAGCCAGGCGGAGAGCGCGCCGAGTAGGGCTTGAGCGATCCGGGCGGCGGGCCAGCCGATCCCCGCCGCCCAATAGACCGCGGCGAGGAAGAAGGGGTAGAGGGGCGGGCGGTAGGACCAGGGCTTCTCGACACCGTAATACCCCTTTTCGACGAGCGTCACGGCGAGGAGGTGGTAGGTCCGCATGTCGGCGACGACGAGCGCGTCCAGGCGGCGGGCGCGGATCTCCGAGTAGGCGAGGCGGGAGAGAAGGGCGGCGAGAACGACCGCCGCGGTCAGCCAGCGCGATATATGTCCGATCCGTCCCATACGTCCCCTCGGTCCTATCCGGCATCCTTCGGGATATAGTATAGTATTTTTATTACCTTGAGAAAGACCGACGACACTCCCTCATCCCCGCCCCGCCTCCGGCCGGCCATCCTGGCCGCGCTCGGCCTCGCCCTCCTCTGGCTCATCGACTTCCTCGCCTTCACCGACCTCGGCGTCGAGGCCGTCTCCCTCCGCCCGCTCCCCGCCCTCGCCCTCCTCGCCTACGCTTTCGCCCTCGCCTTCCTCTTCTGCGCGGCCGCCCTCCTCCTCCTCTCCCTCGCCGCGATCGGCCTGAAGGCGCTTTTCTCCCCCCGCGCCGAAGCCCTGTTCCGCCTCGCCGCCTTCTCCTTCGCCTTGGCCCTTTACTATGGATGGACGGCCGCAACCCGCCTCCGCCTTGTCTCCTCCCTCTCCCCCTTCTTCCTTCTCCCGGCCTCCCTCCTCCTCGCCGCCGGATTCGCCCTCGCCGCTTTCCTCTGGGCGAAACGCGCCTCGGCGGAACGGGCGGCGGCGACGGGACCGGCCCTCCTGGGCGGGTTCGTCGCCTTCCGCCTCTCCTTCTTCCTTCTCGACGCGCTCTTCTTCACGCCCTTGAGCCGCCGCGTCCTCCCCTGGGCGGCGGCCGGGCTCCTCCTCTCGCTGGGCGCCGGGGCGGCCGTCTGCCGAAGCCTCCTCGACCCGGTCCGGAGGGAACGCCTCCTCCGCCCCCTGGAAAGGATCGCCCCCTTCCTGGCCGCCCTCCTCATTCTCGCGGCCGGCGCCGCCCTCCTTTGGGAACTCCGGGAGGTCCGACCGCCGGAGGCGCCCGCTCCGGGCGGGGGCGCGGCGGGCAAGAACGTCGTCCTGATCGTCGTCGACGCCCTCCGGGCCGACCGGATCTCCGCCGCGGGCTGCCCCCGGCCGACCACTCCCCGCCTCGACGAGCTCGGGCGGGAGGGGGTCCGCTTCGAGAACTGCTACGCGGCGGCCACCTGGACCAAGCCCTCCGTGGCTTCCCTCCTCACCTCCCTCTATCCCGACGCGCACGGGGCCCGACGGAGGGAGGATCGCCTCCCCTCCGAAGCCCGCACCCTGGCGGAGATCCTTCGGGAGTCCGGATGGTTCACGGCCGCCGTCGTCGCCAATCCCAACCTGAAATCGGTCTTCGGCTTCGACCAGGGCTTCGCGGCCTACGACGACTCGCTGATGCGGGACCGCCTCTACGAGATCGCGCTGCGGCCCTTCTTCTTCCGCCCGCTCCTCTCGCGCCTGCTCGGACGGAATTTCGACCTCACCGACCGCGACCACGCCGAGAGCGTCAACCGGAGGGCCCTCCCCCTCCTCGACCGGAGCCGGGGGGGGGCCTTCTTCCTCTATCTCCACTACATGGAACCCCACTTCCCCCGCGATCCGCCCGCCCGGTTCCTCGCCCTCTTCCCCTCTCCGGAAGGCGACCCGGCCGCCGCGGAGGCCGCCCGCTACGACGCCGCGGTCCGCTTCGCCGACGACCGGATCGGGGCCCTCCTCGACCGCCTGCGGGTCCTCGGAATCTACGACCGGACGGCGGTCGTGGTCACCGCCGACCACGGGGAAGCCTTCGGCGAGCACTCCGACTCCGGCCATGGCCACACGATCTTTGAGGAGATGGTCCGCGTCCCCCTCGTCGCCAAGGGGTGGGGCGAGGCCCCCGGAACGGTGGTCTCCCTTCCGGTCCGTTCGATCGACATCCTGCCCACCGTTCTCGATGCGCTCGCTCTCCCGCCGGAGAGCGGCGCCGAGGGGAGGAGCTTGCTCCCCCTCCTCCGCGGCCGGGAGGCGGCGGCGGGGCAAAAGGACGTCTTCTTCGACGAGGAGTCGTTCGACGGGGCCTTCCTCCTGCGCGGGGCGCTCCGGGAAGGGCGCTGGAAGTACATCCTGACCGAGAGATCGAACCGGAAGGGCGGAAGGGGGGCGGGGGACGAAGAGCTCTACGACCTCGCGGCCGACCCGGGGGAGACGAGGGACCTCGCGGCGGAGGAGCCCGCGATCCTCGCCGAGCTTCGCCGGGCCCTCCGCCTCCACCTCGCCGACCCCGGCCGGACGCGCCGAAAGGCCCCGGCCGCCGTCCTCGACCGGAAGACCGTCGACCAGATCAGGGCCTTGGGCTACATGTAGCCCGGCGCGCCGGTCGGCCGGTTCTGCGAACCGGCGCCGGGCTCTTTGCGCGATGTAGGCCGGTTCTGCGAACCGGCGTCGGGCTCTTTGCGCGATGTAGGCCGGTTCTGCGAACCGGCGTCGGGCTCTTTGCG